>Ga0075694_101_pt1 | contig 27204 bp, 28 predicted proteins | sample RifGroA2_FD_67695 | JGI IMG/M metagenome (GOLD analysis project Ga0075694, IMG submission 67695) | Microgenomates (Beckwithbacteria) bacterium GW2011_GWA2_43_10
GTTAACATTTCATAACCGGCTTTGGCCAACTCAAAATACTCCCGGCAAAAACCGACGTCATCATATTTCTTCGCGTCGCTGATCACCTGTTGGGCTAAATTATTAATCTTATCCATAAGTTTTTTGGCTTGATCATAATGATGCTCCAAAATCATCACTTCGTCTTTAGGTAAAGCCGCGTTACTTTTGCCAATTAAACTGCTAAACGAATCGCCGAACTTGACTAAGTGATCGACTTTAGTCGAACCATGAAAATCTTCCGGATATTTTAACAGCGCTAAAACGTCGAGTTTTTCTCCTGGTTTGGGATTGACAATTTTGTATTTCATTGGTATTTACCTAGCGCTTCTGCTAAAGCCTCCGCTACAAGTTTTTCTAATAAAACATATTCTCCTTTATCCGCCCACTGCAAGGCTTTAATATAGGTTTTTCTATCTTTACCTGTCTCCGCTTTAATTTCTAATGAAGGTAAATTCAATTCAAGCAAAATCAGGTTGGTCAGCATTCTGGCCGTACGACCATTGTAATCATTAAATGGATGAATTAGTACAAATCGATGCTGCCACCAAGCCAAGAATTTAATGACTTCGTCGAGATAAAAAGAGGTTCCTGGTTTAGGTAAATGAGTTAACATTTCATTTAGATCACGACAAAGATTAACCATTAATTCCGGTAATTGGTAATACTTTGGCGCTTCTTTGCCAGAATAAGTTACTTGTATCGTTCTGAATTTTCCCGCCCATTTAGGAAAAATCCAACCGAAAGATTTTTTATGGAGAGTTTTAATTAGCTCCGGAGTAACAACGAATCCCCCCGCTTTAATTTTTTTATGCAACCACTCCAAACCTTTTTTTGTCCCCTCAATTTCCAATTTCACTAACCGATTATGAGGAATGATTCCAAAAGCCGTATCTTTATAAGATGTCGCTCCCGGTTTCATTTACCGGCAAATATTGAATAAACCTGACGTCGGCTAACCGATTCACCTTCAAGCTTTGTTGACCGGTAAACAATTTCCGGCATCATCCGGCGAAAAAAATCCAAAAGCTGATTCTTCTTTGGTTTAAAAGCCAAATATTTTTGATATGATTTTCTCAAAGTTTTAGTCATATAACTTAATTATAGCAAATTTTAACAGCGGCAAAACATCAAGTTTTTCTTCAGGTTTAGGGTTGATAATCTGATATTTCACTGTCTGTATTTATTTATTTCATCTCTTAATTTTTGCGCTTCCAAGCGGGGATTTTCGGCAAAAATAATCCCGCGCGAGGAATTGATAATCATCCCCGCCTTTTTCAAGTTTAACCCGGCTTTGACAGTTTTGGTCACATCGCCGCCCTGGGCACCGATGCCGGGTACCAACAAAGTCATCTCCCCAACTATTTCCCTGACCTTTTTTAATTCCTCGGGGTAAGTTGCCCCCACGACTAACAAACAATTATTATTTTTATTCCAATCTTTAACAACATTTCTGGCAACTTTTTCCCAAAGCAAATTCTGGAATTCACCGCTGCCGGGATTACTCGTCCGACATAAAATAATAATTCCCTTATCTTTTCGGTCCAAAAACGGCTGGAGGGCTTCTTGTCCAAAATACGGATTCACTGTCACTGCGTCAAACTTTAATTCATCAAAAATCGCCGTGACGTAACCATTATTCGTGTTACCGATGTCCGCCCGCTTCGCATCGGCGATCGTTACCACCCCGGGGTGGTAATGTTGAATATACTCAACCGTTTTTTTTAAATTCTCCCAGCCTTTACTCCCCAACACCTCATAAAAAGCAAAATTTGGCTTGTAAGCGCAAACCAAATCATGCGTCTGGTCAATGATTTTTTGGTTAAACTCGAATTCTCCCTGGTCTAAACCAACACATAAAAGCGAATTATTTTTTTTGACGATCGCATCTAACTTTTCCTGAAAGTTCATTGTTTAAGAAACTGTTTTTTCGTTGTCCTCATAAACTTGACGCATTCAGCTACTATTTCTCTAGAGATCCGTTTATATTTCAGTAAAATTTCAAACACTTCTTTCATATTGAAAATAATATGACAATTATAACCATGTTTTTTTAATAACTCCAGACCGCCTTGACCCCGATCCACTAGTACAACAATATCCTCGACTATTAACCCTTCTTCCTTAAGTGGTTTAGTTGTGTCCAATTTACTTTCTCCATTTGTAATTACATCATCAATAATCAGTCCTTTTTGACCTCGATGGTAATCACCCTCAATCAACTTTTTAGTACCATAGTCTTTTCTCTCCTTACGCACAAATATCATTGACTGATTATGTTTTAAGGAAATCGCCGTAGCAATTGGAATGGCAGTATATGGGACACCTACTATCACATCGAAATTTAAAACTCTTAATTTCTCCCAAAATACATCAGCAGTTAACTCTAATAAAAAAGGGTACGAAACTAAAACGCGTAGATCCAGATAATAAGGAGAGATTATACCTGATTTCAATTTAAACTTACCAAATTTAATTGCCTTAACCGTAAATAAATCAAGAATTAGTTGTTCTTTAATATTTCTACCAAGCATAGTTTTTATCCGCTAAACATTGAAACATATCCATCAACTTGACGCAACCAATAAGGAGTAAACCTCCCTCTTACTAAAGCCTCTCCTGAATGCCTACTCAATATCTCTTCTAAATGTTGCTTTATAGCTTGACATTTTTCTGACGAGAGTGATTCCCATGATGTTCGGAAAATAAAGGACAACAAATCCCGACCTTCCTCGGTCGGGTTAAAGTTGCCTTCTTGAAACAAACAACTTACATCAAGTGTTGCATCGGTAGTAAAAACTCTGTAGGGCATTGTCCATCTCTTCAACTCTCCTACGACATCTTCGGCGCTAAATTCTTCCTTGTTGCTTCCATTATATTTTTCTCTTAAGCTAAAAATCTCGCTTGTCTGAGTTTGCATTACTATTATGGCTACGCCTTTTCTCGCTTTTATCGCTCGGTTTATTTTAATTAACGGATTCTCTACTCCTTCTTTAATTGGGTCATTGCCTCTCCAACCACTAACATAATAAAGCATATGAGAAGCAATAATCAAATCTGAATCAGGAATGATAAATCCAGGATCCTCAAGTCTAATTAGCTGATAATCATTAATCAATCTACCTAGTTCCCATTTTTTTGCATTTTTAAAAAAGGTTGTCTTTAATGGCCCTGAAACATCCTCACAATTAATCCTAAGGTTCCCTCCGTCTCTACGATTAGCAATTATTCCTTTAGTTAATAGTAACTCTACCTTGCCGTCTCCAGCTCCCAAAAAAGTCAATTCTGTCTCTTGAGAAGAATCTATTAGTCTCTGCCAAACCTCACCATATAATAGCGGCGCATGATAATATAAAGTTGCCAACTCTCTTTGTTTCTGATCTGATAATCCTTTAAAAACTCTCCACCTACGAATTTCTGTTGTAAAGGCTTCTTGGTCTTTATGCGCATCAAGCATAGTTACTCAAATCCGTGTTTTCTAGCCCAGTTCTCCGGATCGTCAATCCACCCTCGGACCACGGCTCGTTGAAATTTTCTCAAGTATCCATCTTCCACTGCCACCTCTAAAATTGTATCGATATTGGTTAAGCAACAAACATTAATGCCATTCTGTTTGAACAATTTCCTTGCCTCTTTCATATTATAAGTAGTAGTGACAATACAGTCAATTGCTGTTACCCCCATTTTTCTCAAGGCCAAAGCATTACCAACAGCACTACCGCCAGTAGTCAAATGGTCTTCAACCACTATTGCCCGGGTTTGCTTTTTTAACTTACCTACAATGGTGGGTTTTTTGGTCTCATCTTTAGAAATTTCCACATAAACTAAAGGTTTATTAATCTTTTGGGCAATAAACGTAGCATGCGGCACTGCTGCAGTTGCCGTGCCAGAAATATAGTCAATATGTGCCAAACCGATACGTTTTTCCAGTATCTCAATATAAAATTCAATAATTTTATCTCTTACTTTAGGATATGACATAACCAAACGATTATCACAGTAAATCGGACTCAACATGCCTGAAGTATAACGATAGGGTTTATTTGGACTTAAAGTGATTGCCTTAATCGATAACAATAATTTTGCCGTCTCTCTAGCGATTTTTTGATCAAGGCTGTTCATAACTTTTATCTCTTAGGCAAATGCCCAGGTAACTGGATTACTCCACCAATCAATTAATGTCTTTTTTTCTAATTCTGAAATGTACTTAAATTTCTCTGCTACTTTAACCAAAGTTTTAAAATCGGTTAGAGTTAGTAATTTAATTTTGTGTTTTCTAAATAAATTTTCCGCCAATTTCAACCCATACGAAGTAATCGCCAAGCAATAATCTACTCTTGCCCCAGATTCTCTAAGTACCCAAACATTATTAATTGCACTGCCGCCGGTACTAATATGATCTTCGATTATTACTACTTTTTGTTTCTTTTTTATTACTCCCTCTATAATATTTTCTTTTCCGTGAGCTTTTTCCCTGGTTCGAACATAGATCATTGGTTTATTAAGCTTCTGAGCTACCATTGCCGCATACGGCAAGGCTGCTCTGGCAGTGCCGGAAATTACCTCAACCTTATCCTCACCAATTTCTTCTTGAATAAGTTCAATCAAGTTGTCAAGAATAACCTCGCGAAATTTAGGATAAGAAATCATCAATCGATTATCAATATAAACTGGGCTAGATACACCTGAGGCAAAAACCGTTGGTTTTTCAAAATTAAACTTAACCGCTTTCGCTTTTAAAAGCAGTAAAGCAATCTCTTCAGCTTTACCCATGGGCGCCTCCGACTAATTCTGTTAGTGATTTAATTTTATTCTCTTTCATATATTGCCGCAAATCAGTCTTAATCTTTTCATAAATCTTAAAACCGTGACGGTACCAGGCCGAACCGACACCAACTAAAGTGGCGCCGGCCAGCATCATTTCCACCACATCTCTTGCGGTTTCCACCCCGCCCATACCCAGAATCGGACATTTGACGCTATTATAAATATCCCAAACGCACCTAACCGCTATCGGTCGGATTCCCGGTCCGGAAACGCCGCCGACGAGATTGCCCAACATCGGTTTTTTGGTACCAATATTAATCACCATGCCCGGCCCAACCGTGTTAATCGCGCTGATCGCGTCAGCGCCGGCGCTTTCGGCGGCTTTGGCCACCGCGCCGATATTATTCACATTCGGGCTTAACTTGGCCAAAATTTTTGTCTCTTTTTCTAAGGCTTTGCGCACTGCTTCGACTGCCGTTGCGGTCGACTTCACTCCCATTCCTAACGGCTGGCCCAGCTCATCAACCGTGTTAGGACAGGATAAATTTAATTCAATCATCGCCGGTTTCATTTTCTCCGCCTCACTAGCTAAATAAACAAAGTCCGGCACTTTAACCGCAAAAACACTGGCAATCACCGGAATCTTAGTCGCCTGAATAAATTTAGCCCATTCACCTTTGCCTTTTTTAATCCCCGGGTTGCGCAAGCCGACCGAATTTAAAATGCCGTGATCGTATTTAATTACCCGCGGCAGCGGATTGCCTTTTCTTGGTTCCATAGTCATTGACTTGGTGGTTACTCCGCCCAAACCGTTTTTTTCCGCCTGATAATGGGCGACTACTTCCTGCAAAATCCCCGACGGCATAATCAACGGATTATTAAACTCTATTCCTAAAAATTTAACTGTTAACGACGGCATAAATTCTCTATCACCATCTTAGCCATATTCATGTCAGTAATCAAGGAAACTCCGGCTTCGGCAGTGGCACGGCGGATCAGCTTACCGTCGGTTAAAGCATCTGTTTTCCCTCTGGGGATATTAATCACTACGTCAAATACCCGACGTTTTAATAAATCGTTGATATTCGGCTTTTGGCCAATCTCGGAAATTTTATACACCCGGGCTGTTTTGACGCCTTTGACTTTTAAAAATTCATGCGTTTTTTGAGTAGCATAAAGCGTGAAATTTTTATTTAATTTGGCAATATATGGCAAGAGTTTCTTTTTATCGGTTAGTTTGCCGATGGTTAAAAGAAGCTGCTTTTTATCCGCTGAAAACAGCGCCGCCTGGCCGTAACGCTTAAGATGCCAATCCTGCGACTGTTTGTTTAAAAGCGAAAATAAAGATACATTTCTGATATCTTCCTCTCCAAAAATGTACTGTATCACCCGTTCGTTGCCGATACCGTAGCCGGCATGCGGGTTGGTTTTTTTACTTTTAATGATTTTTAAGTACCAGCTAAAATCCGCATAAGTTCCGCCCCGCTGTAAATGCAGTTTATACATCGTTGAGGTTAACAGCCGCTGGTTCAATTTATTAAAGTCATGCTCGCGCACGGCCGAACCGGTACCTTCACCGGAATAAGGAAAAATTAAATCGGCAGATAACACTACCCGCGGGTCTTGAGTTGAAACTTTCATGTTGAAAAATTTAATTTCTTTGGGATAACGCATGATAAATACCGGCAGTTCCGAACCTTTTTTGTTTAATAATTTCACCACCATTTGTTCGTGTTCAGCTTTTAAATCATCGCCAAACTTTAATTGATTAAAGTCGTTTTTGTTTAGTACTTTGACTACGTCTTCGTAATTAATTTTTAAAAAATTAATTTTTGCGGCTTGTTCCAGTTTAGTCACATCCCGGTGATAAGCAGTTTTTAAAATTTTGGAATTATCTTTTAATACTTCCCTAATCATTCCCTGAACGGTTGTTTGGATATGATTTAACAGTGCCATAAACATTTTCTCTTCATCGTAATTTTTCCTCGTCATACCGGCTAAAGTACAATCAAACTCCTCTTCGGTTAAGCGGAATTGCCGTAAATGCCGTTCGTCTTCCAATTCTTCGTCCCGGCCGGAATGGATCACCGTAAAAACGCCCCCGAAAGACTGCAGCGCCTGCTCTAGAGACAGCTGGCCGGTTTGGGTGAAAAACAAAGGAATGTCCAGGCGGTTGCCGACTTTAAATAAAGTATCCACATTTTCGCAGGCGCCGGTAATGCCGACGATTTCCGGCACATCCACGTACGTCAAGCCGCAATTTTTGTAGTGTTCCCTGGCGCCGGAATTTAAGCTGGCATTGATTTTGGTTAAATTAGCAAAGTGGTCGTTAAAACTTAACTTCTTCATATTAAAAAAATCCCGCTCACGCGGGGTTACCTCCTTATTAATTTGTGATTAAAAAAATCCCAGATTTATATTTCATCGCTCTGGGATTTAAGGATACTAAAAAACAAAACCGCTTGTCAAGCGGCAGTTTTATAAAACGCCGCGTATCTGGCAAAAAAATCTTTGAAATTCTTCACCCATTCTTCCACAAAAATCTTTTCCGAAAACAACGGCATTAAATCAATCAGTAAATCTTCCCGCCGCACAGTTTTAATTTTCTTGGTTAAAGCCGCCATTACCGATTTAATCGTGTATGGCTTTTTTCCGTCTTTGGCTAATTTAATTTCATTCGGCATAACCCGGCGCTGCATAAACCAGATTAAATCAAAAAAATCTCTGCCTTTTATCCTCATTCTTTCCAAACAGGCGATTATTTTCCCGGCGAACAAACTGGCTTCGTCAAAATGCCTGATTACCATCGTCCGGCCGTGGCGTAAAATCGGCGTCCGCTTAATCGTTTTTTCCTGGTTGTGCCGGCTGATCTCAATTTTAAGATGTAGTTTTTCCGATCGGTTTGGCGATAAACCCAGTTCTTTCATCACCGGCAGTCTAACCGTCCAGCGGGCAATTCCCAGTTCGCCCTTCTGGCAATGAACATCCGCCCCGTCAATCTTTAATTCATGCCGGGTAAACTCGGCTAAATCAGCCGCCAATTTATCCAGATTAATCCCCTCGCTGTTGTCTAAATCGATGTCTTCGGAAATTCTGGGTAAGTCATAAATAACCCGATTGCAGGTGCCGCCGTAAAAAACCAGCCGCCGGTAATCTTTATGGTTATAAATAAAATATAAAAAATGGGCTATAAAATAATCTTTGGCCAAAATCCGCCGGAACTCCGGACTGCTCCGGCCGTAAAACGAACCGTTGATTGCTTCGCTGATCTGCCTAACAATCAGGCCCATATTTTCGCTTTTAAATTTTTGGCGATCCGCTTCATTTTCGGCGATCCGGATTTTTCCGTCAACCGGAAAAATTCATCCTTCATTGGTTTATCCCATTCTTCCAAATTTAACCGTTCATCTTCCGCCAAATCAAAATCTTTATCTCTTAATCCCGGATGCTCGCTTTTAAAGTAAAAAAAATCAAATAAAGCCTTTGCCGCCGTGGCTTCGCGGCAAATAATGCCAGCAAAATTCGTTTCCTGATAATGATTAAATAATTTTTCCTGAATATGAAAATAGTAAAAATTGCCCAGCTGGTTGCTGACAGACCGGGTATGTTTAAGGGTGGCCGCGGTCACCAAATAAATTCCCTCGGTCATGACGCCGTATTTCTGCAGCACCCAAACGCCGGTTAAATAACTGTGCGGCTGGATGATTGCCGCAATCATCGCCGTAAAATTAAGATCATGCTTGTTCTGCAGCCAAAACTCGCGCGTCAGGTAATAACCCCGCTTGATCCGGAAAACTTTGCCTAATTCTTCCTGCCGGGACAGCAATAACCTGGTTGAAGCCATCGATCCGCCGATCAACTGGTTCACTGCCTGAATTGTAAAATAAGGCAAATAGGCTAACTTTTCCAGACTTTTCATATTCTCTATGTCAGTTAATATGCACTTTATGCATATTATCCGTCACAGAAACTACAATGTCAACTGACAATTTTCCCCAACTGTTTATCCAAAGTCTGCAGTTTTACCTTTTTATTCTTCGCCAGCCATAAATAACCGGCATCGTAAACCGTCAGGTCATTTTTTACCGCCAGTAAAAATGACTCATGATAATTAATAGGCAAAAGTTCAATTTTCAGTTCAAAAAACTTTTTCACCAGCCGATTGGCTAAATTGACTTTTAATCTTTTCCGCCTAATGGCAATCTTGATCGAATTTAAGACTTCAAATGGTAAAAGCGGTATGGAAAAAAACTGAATTTCTTCCTTTTCCAACTCATCAAATAACGCTTCCGCAGGAAATGTTTCATCCGGCAATAGAAATGCCAAAATAAATGACGCATCAACAACAATGGATTTAGTATTTTCTGCCGGCATTAATCAATTCCTTATAATCAATGTTCTTAAATACTTTTCTGATCCGGCGAATATCCCGGATCGCTTTAGCGATTTTTCGCTGCTTATTATCCCCAACGTAAGTTTTCTTCACCGCCCGTCTCACTAACTCACCAACCGATTCCTGTTCAACGGCTGCCCGCTCGCGCAGCATCTGTAAAGTTTCTTCTTCAAATAAAAAATTCACTCTTTTAGTTAACATACACATACATATTAGTATACATATGTTTCACTTGTCAAGTGGGAAAAATTGGATAGGAATCGTTAAATTCTCGACTGTTAGCATCAAAATATCCAGGATGTTGATCTTCAGTCATAACCAACATATTGGCAATATTCCCTGAATGGGCATTACCTATTACCACATAGCCTTCTTGATAATTTAACAACACGTCACCTTGAGGTCTAATAATTAAGACATCTGGAACTTCATCGTACGAATATGTTCTCAAATATAAATAAAGATTTCTATCTAAAGCAACTCTGTTTTTTTCGACTATCTGTCTGCCCTTTTCCTCAAATTCTGCGCAAGTTATGGCAAAAGTGTCTTTACACTGCAACCCGGCCTCCCTAGGAGTATATTGCAATAACTTCCAGATCACCGGTTTATCACCGAACAATTTAGGAATATCGTCAATTTCGTCATAATTTAATTTATGCACTTGGGTATTAACTTTCAGCTGAAACGGCATTTTAGGATCATACCAATCAATCACTCTCTTAACTGCCGCAAATTGACCTTTTCCTCGATATTTATCATTCGCTTTCGCTGACTCTCCGTCTAACGATACCGATAAATAATCAATAAACGGAGCAATTTCGGCCATTAATTCCTCTGACATAAAATCACAATTTGTGGTCAATGTCATAATAAAGCCTTTGGCTCTGCCTAAGCGTAAAATATCGACAATATCCTTTCTTAATAACGGCTCTCCCCCAAAAATATTTACAGCGTTAACTCCGGCATTTAATAAATTATCAAAAACTTCATTGATTTGCTCAATGGTTGGATCGGGCTGTTGTTCTCCGTGATTAGAAAAACAACGAGCGCCGCAAGGGCCTTGAAGCCGATCGCATTTTTCAGTCACCCGATAGGCTGCCTGAGTAATGCCAACTAACTCTCTCTCTCTGCTTGCTGCAGTAAACTCTTTAACTGTTCGAATTCTCTCCGGCATCATAAAAATTAATCCTGATTGTAACACTAATCAAAATCTGGGTCTATTTTCTTTGGAGTAATCTAACCGCCTCGCTGGCCACTAAGGCCGCAGACTGTTCCATCTCATCAGTAATCTTAAACTCATTATGCACCCGGTCGGCAATAACGACGCAAATTGCTCCGGCGCGGACACTGAATAAATTGGCCAGTGTCAACAAACAGCCGGCTTCCATTTCAAAGTTTTTTACTCCCGCTTTTTGCATGTCCTCAAAAATATTGGCTTTGTGCGATGGCAAATAGTCGTTAAACGCCGGCCGGCCCTGACCAACGGTAAAAGTATCGGTACTGGCGGTAATGCCGACGTGATATTTCACTTTATGGATTTTGGCGGCTTTAATCAAGGCTTCTACCACCTGATAGTGAGCCACGGCCGGATACTCGGGAATAACATAATCTTTGCTCGCCCCGTCCAAGCGGACCGCACCGGTGGTAATCACCAAATCGCCGATTGCCATGTCCGGCTGTAAACTGCCGCAGGTGCCGACGCGGATAAAAGTGTGCACGCCGACGCACAGAAGTTCATCAAAAGCAATCGCCAATCCCGGCGAACCAATACCGCTGGACGTGGCCGTCAACTTTGCCCCTTTGTACTCGCCTTTATAAGTCACGTACTGCCGGTAATCGGCCACTTCCTCGGCCTTATCCCACAACTGGGCAATCTTAGCCACCCGTTTGGGATCGCCGGGAACTAACACATAAGGGGGAATATCACCGGCTTTTAACCGCGTGTGATACTGCAATCCTTGTATTTCCGGCTTCTCCGCCGAACTGGATTTAAATGCCATAACCGTAGTATATTCCAAAAAAATATGCCGCGCAACGAACTCACCTCACCACGCTGGAAGTTGTCAACGGCCCCGCTGATACAATTACAGTCATCTAATTTTTCCAGCCTACATCTTTACACTTTTACCCACGATCGTATTAAAAACTGTCAAGGTATTTTAACTGTTTTCTTAGCTGATTAAATACTTCTTTTGCTTTAATTCCAAACCATGGTTTTGGTAATAATTCTCTTGGTAAAAATGGGTCGGTTTCAATCGTTGATAAATATTGGCTGATAATTTTCCGCGCTTCTTTTTGATTCAAATTTTTATCTTTGATTTTCCCCCACTCTTCTACTATATAACTGTAACGATTATTCAATTTATCCAGCTTCCACATCTTTTCTATTTTTTCCGTCTGCCCCGGCCCTAACTCTTTAGCAGTAAATACCGACGCCTGTCCGCTCAAATGCGCTGCTTCCAGAAATTCCAGCATATCCTGGGCTACGTCGTGAGGCGAAACATAAGCGCTTTTCTGCCACTGACCAAAACCCAGTTCGACTAATTTACTTCTCAAACTATCCCTAACCTTTCTTTGTTTTTCCGTCACATCAAAAATTACAATCCGCCACCAGCCGTCCCAACCGCTTTGCTGCCACTTAAGCAGCGGAAAACTCCGGACCAATTGATTCTTACCCGAACCTGTCAACTCCCAAACCACCTCGCCTTTTTTAATTTTTTTACTAATTAAACCGGTCTTTAACATTCTGCTAACCGATGCTTGTAAAGCATTTTTGGGGTACCACGGCGGCGTGTAAAAACCCAGTTTTCTGGCATGATAAGCTCGAGAACCACCTCCAACTACCTCATCCAACAAATCTCCCAAAACTGCCAAACCTAATAAAATTCTGTCTCTTGATCGCAGTAACTTTGCCATAAATTAACTATACACTTTTTACTACGATCGTGGCAATAAGTGTCAAACAATACCCAGTGACTCCGGACCGAAAGAGTCGGGCAGAAGTTTTTTCAAAGTTGTGATCTTTAAGATTTCCCCCTTTAAATTAGCGGAAATAATTTTACAGTCATCGCAGTGTTCGCGGATCCGCTGGCGGCAGCGGCCGCAGGGCATGCCGCCGTCTTTGGTCACCACTGCCAAAGCTTTGATAAACTTCCGGCCGTATTTTTTCACCATCCCCTCGCTGACTGCTTTAGAAATTACCGAAGATTCGGCACAGTCGCTTAAACCATAAGAGGCATTTTCCGCATTGCAGGAACTGAAAATTTCCCCGCCCACGGTTAATAGCGCCGCCCCGACTTTATATTTTGAGTAAGGCGAGTAGGAATTTTTCGCCGTCTGAACGGCCCGGTTAACCAAGTCCTGATCGGATATCTTCATGAATCTCCTTAGGCGGCCGCAGCCGGTTATTTTTAACACAGTTAATTATCTGCCATTTTTGGGTTTTTGCCAACTGACAGTACAGTTGATAGGTTTTCTGCTGGTAATCAAAATCTTTTTCCGCCGCATCTTTTTGGCGGGAGCGCATTAATTTCTTAGCCATTTGCGGCTGGACGTTTAAATAAATTACTTTATCCGCCTGCGGCAGTTTAAAAAATTTATTTTCCAGCCAGTCAATCCACTCAATAATTTCCCGCTGTTGTCTGCCGGAAAACTTCGCCCCCTGATGCGCCTGGCTGGAACCGGTGTAACGGTCCAGCACCACAGTTTTGCCATCTTTTAACCAACTCTTGATCAACGGCTTGGCAAAAAAACGGTCGGTGGCAAACAAAAACGCCAGCACGTAAGGATTAATTTTCTGCCCGTATTTTAAATGCAATAAATATTTAATGATTTTCCCGAAAAACTGGTCATAGCGGGGAAAGGCCAGCCGGCAATCTGCTTTTAATAATTTTACCTGCGTCGACTTACCTGATCCGTCAATCCCTTCAAAAACGATTAACATTAATATCTCCAACCTAATTCGGCTAATTTTTTCAAAACTTTTTTCGCTAACTTTTGCTTAGCTCCTTTGTTTTTGACAAAGTTAAAATTATCAGTGTTGATTGCTAAAACCACCACGTCCAGCAGATACTTGGTCCCGGCCAGCCAAGCTTGATTCACCCGTTTCATCACCAGAAAATAATTATCGTCAATCGTTTCAAACGGCCGCAAACTGGCGTGCGCCCGCTTCAAAACCACTGCGTCGCTGGCAGTTAAATAAACCAAAACATCAGCCGCCGGCAAGTGGGCCCAGTCCAGGCTGTAAAAATAGTCAACATATTTTTGAAAATGTTTAAGCTTCATCCGGCCTAAAATTAAATTTGTCAGCGCGTAGCAAAAATCCATTTCCGGATGTACGTCCTGAACGAATATCTTATTCGCCGCTCCCAGCCGCAACTGCTCAAACTTTCTCTGGATAAACCATTTTTGCGAGTTTAAAAGCGCCAGCGACGAATCCTTGTAACTTTTCTTTAAATGGGGATTGCGGCGCCAATCTTCAAACGAAGCCGTTACCGGCAGCTTCATATTTTTCAATTCCTTTGCCAAAACTTCCACGGCCGTCGTTTTGCCCACCCGCATCGTGTCCGCACCAACTTCGATCCGGGGATAACGGTCCGGCGAAAACTTAAGTGACCGCCGCAAATACGGCAAGCGCAAAGTCTGCAAATAAGTCTTGATGCTTGAATCTAAAACTATTTTTTTAGGCAAGCGCAAACGCTTCAGCCACTCTTCATTTTTAGTCTCGGTTACATGAAGCAAATGATAATGTTCAGCACAGGCGGCACCATAAAGATCGACCGCGCCGACTACCAACTGCGATTCTTTTTTCCTTTTAGCAAAGGTAAACTTGGCCGGGTTAGTACAATAACCATTGGCAAACTTAAAGTCACAGCGCGCCCGGCCCTCAATCACTTCATCAGCCAAACGGGTTAATTTTTTGGTCGGCCCGAACTCTTTCCGATCAGAATCCAAAAGCAAACCGGCCGCGTAAACATCAATACCTTTTTTAATAAACCGCTCGATTATCTTAATTAAAGACTGGTGGAAAAAATTAGTTTCATCAATCATAATTCTTTCCAGTCCGGTAATTTTCTCCGCCAATTCCAGCAATTCTTTCGGCCGGTCCTTGTTGACCAAAACCGCCCGGACCTCGGCACCGTTATGGCTTTTTAAAACCGGCCGGCCGGTATAACGGTTATCAATATTCGGTTTGAAAGCCAAAACTCTGCATCCCTGACGGTATTTCTCAATCAGCCAAGTGGTCTTATCCGACCACATCGGCCCGTGTCTGACAACTAACTTGCCCCGCTTCTTAAGCATAAGTATTTTATAAACTACAAACGGAAAAGGCGCAAGCCGGACAGATAGCACAGCCTTCGGCTTTCAACATTTTTGTCTTGCACTGCGGGCACTTGTCAGATTTTTGATTTTTGATTTTTAAATTTTGAATTTGTTTCGGATTTCGTGCTTTGAATTTAGTGCTTTCGTTGTATCCAACGTTCAACACTTGTTCTTTACGGCTCGTATCCCGGTAAACCGTAATGCCCTTACAGCCCAATTCCCACGCCAACATAAAGGCTTTAGTAACATCTTCGATGCGGGCATCGGCGCGCAAATTAATGGTTTTAGAAACCGCGTTATCCGTATATTTTTGGAAAGCCGCTTGCATCCGGATATGGGCTTCCGGATCTAATTCATGCGCTGTCACAAAGACTTTTTTAATTGCTTCCGGCATCTCTTTAATTAATTGAATTGTTCCCGAAGCGGCAATTTGATCAATTAAACCATTGGCTGTATCAATTTTTGCCGCTTTTAGCTGCCGAATTAAATCCTCGTTAATTTCCGGCAACTTCACACCGCCTAAGGCCTCCTTATAAAAAGCCAAAGCAAAGTGCGGTTCAATCCCGTAACTGCAATCGGCCAGCATGGAGATCGAACCGGTTGGAGCAATCGTTGTTAAGGTGGCATTGCGGAAAAATTTATATTTTCTTTTCTGCCAGATACTCCCTTGGAAATTAGGAAAATTCCCTTTCTCTTTCCCCAACTCTTCACTGGCTTTCCAAGCCGTCTCCCGGATAAACTTCATCATCTTTTCCGCCAGGCCTATCGCCTCCTTGGAATCATAAGGAATTCCCAGTTTAACCAACAAATCTGCCCAACCCATCACCCCCAAGCCGATCTTTCTGTTGGCTCTGACTATTTGTTCCACCTTTTTCAGCGAATACTTGCCTGCCGAAACCACATCATCCAAAAATCTTACGGCAATATTTACCGTCTCTTTTAACTTCTCCCAATCAACTACTAGTTTCGAATTTCGTGCTTCGTGCTTCGTGCTTTTAAATACATGTTTAGCTAAATTCACACTGCCCAAATTACAGGCTTCATAGTTAAGCAAAGGCTGTTCGCCGCATAAATTCACCGCCTCCAACACCCCCGCCTGCGGCGTCGGATTATCCTGATTAATCCGGTCTAAAAAAATCATCCCCGGATCGCCATTTTTCCAGGCATAAGAACAAGCCAGTTCAAAGATCGACCGAGCTGAAACCGTGTTCACAATCTCTCCCTGCCTCGGATTCACTAAATCCCAAGGCTTATCTTTTTTCACCGCTCTCATAAACTTGGCCGTCAAACCAATCGAAAAATTAATCTGATTTAAACTGGTCTCATCTTCTTTGCAGGTAATAAATTCCAAAATATCCGGATGAGTCACATGCAAAACCACCATATTGCCGGACCGCCGGCCGCCTGCCTGTTGTAAAATTTCGCTGGCTTCATTGATAATCTTCATAAACGCCACCGGCCCGGCCGCTTTCCCGCTCGTTCCGGCTACAAAATCGCCTTTCGGCCTGATCCGGGAAAAACTAAATCCCACCCCGCCGCCGTTTTTCTTAAGAAGCGATGACTCTTTAATGCTCTCAAAAATTCCTTCGACCGAATCGGGCATCGGCATCACAAAGCAGTTGGCCAGCTGCCCACTGGCCGTGCCGGCATTAGCCAGCGTCCGGCCGCCGGGTAAAAATCGCAAACTGGTCATTAACTCAAAAAAATTTTCTTCCCAAATTAAGCGTCTTTTAGGCGTTGTTTCCGCTTTAGCCACTGCTTTAGCTACCCGCTTAAAACACCCTTTCGGCGTCTCACCTTTCTGTAAATATTTATTTTTCATTACCAAAATTGAACTGTAAGGCAAACCAATATCATCAACCACGCCCAAGCCTTTTTCCGCCTTGGCCGCCTGGCGCTGCCGCTCCCGGGCAATAATAAATGCCCGGGCAATATCATACTGCTGCTGATCGATTAAAACCCGCTCTACCACATCGCCAATCTCATCAGTCCCTAAAATCTTTTCTTTGTCCAATCTGGGTTTTAATTCCTCTACCACCAACTTGCCGATTTTATCCGCTAATGCTTTATCTTCTTTATTAATATTCTGCTGCGCCCGGAAAATCGAGTGGGAAATTTTCCCTTGCTGGTAAACCTGAACTTCGCCGCTTCTTTTTTTAACCTGAAAATTAAATGCATTCATGGCCTTACTGTGACAAACTTTCTCTTCTGCTTCAACTACCGCTTACTGTATCAAACTCAACCCGCCAAGGGCGGGCAGGCCTACAAGGTCCGTCCTTGTAGGTCAATTCATTTTGACATCTGCCGGAGTCACCAAGCCTTCAAAATAATTTAGCAAAGCTTGAGGGTAATCAGGGTACAGTTCTTTGCCTAAAGTTAACTCATATTCATCCCCTTTGGTGACCACACTCAAACCAATTTCTGTTTGTTTGATGGCCGGTTTGACCGCAATCTCGGCTTCACTTAAAAAAATTTTGACGGCTTTTTTACCTTGACTGCAAACTATTCCCTCTTTCTGAACCAATAGATATTGATTATTTGGATAAATAAATAATACGGATAAACGATCATTAAAATTACACTCAGCGGTCGTCTCTATCCGGAAGATAACCATTTCGCCAACCTCTTTATCAATTACCCTTTTTATTTCTAAGCCTACCAAATAACTATCATTAGACATGCTCAATCCTAATAATTGAACTAAGTAGCTACAACCAGCTGATTTCTGATCATCCTCAAAATCAAACTCGTAATAAAATCTAGACAGTCTCCTTCTTTCAAATTGGCGCGATAGCGATTCCGGGTCGAGTAACTCAACTTGACGTTGACTAATCTTTAGCGGCCGAATGGTCGTCTCCTGGGTTTTTGGCCATTCGATAATTCCCTGATAATTCCCTATTTCAAGTGTGACGCTGTCATTTCGACCATATAAAGCAGCAGCAAGAAATTCCCCATAATCAGTTAACGAACCGCAAAAACCAGGATGTAGTTCTCGCCAGGCCAAAAAATTGGGTAAAGAAAATTCGACACTCTTAGTTGCATGAGAAAAAATCCGGTCGAAATTTTCTAAGCCAAGCTGGGGGTAAAATTCCCTTTCGTATTGATACATAGACCTATTTTCCTATAATAATCTAAAATGTCAACACTTCAGGTTCGGAACCTGAAGTGTAAGTGCTATACTGAATTAATGCGGCGGCGAAGACGGTTAACCAAGAAAGATAAACAGTCGCTACTAAAAGTAATTGCCGGCATCTGCGGTAATTTATCTGCCGGGTGGTTTGGCTTCATTTTAATCACCCCTGGGCTTGAGCAATTTAAAAATGCTGATGCGTGGATTGCTTTGACTCGATCTCTTGTTTTTGGTATAGTTTTTATGTTAATCGCTTTTAGATTTGAAAGGCAATCAGCATGAATGACCGAACGATTTGGGACATTATGACCGGGGCTCAAGTGACAACGGCCTTGGTCTTGATTGCCGTTTCACTGACTGCCCTGCTTGTCAGAAAATTATCTCACTAAGATCGCATGAATGCTTGGAATTTTTTGACCACTGAACCAGCAACCACTTTATTAGTAATTGTTTCAATCCTCTTGACCGTGTATACCGTTAAAAAAGTGCTCGGTTAATCCTTAACTTCAGGTTCGGAACCTGAAGCAGTTGGCTTATTCCAACTGGCCCACTGGCATTTGGGGTAATTGGCGCAGCCATAAAACTGCTTGCGCTTCCGGGATTTTTTCACTACTACTTCACCCTGGCATTTCGGACAGTTAGCGCCGGCGACGATTTCTTTATAGTTCTTGGTATATTTACAGTCGGGAAAACGGGAACAGCTTAAAAACTTACCGAATCTGCCGATCCTGATCACCACTTCGCCCTGCTTGCATTCCGGACACTTCTCTCCGGTCTTTTCCGTCTCGATGACCACTCTTTCAGCTTTTTCTTTAACCTCGTTAAGCTTGTCAGAAAAAGATGAATAAAAGTTTTTGAGTACAGAAACTGAACTTTGCCTGCCCTTGGCAATCTCATCCAAATCCCCTTCCATTTTAGCGGTAAACTCATAGTTCATAATCTTGGGAAAATATTTTAATAAAAACCTGGTCACAGCCTGGCCGATCGCCGTCGGCTTTAATTTTTTGTCTTCTTTTTCCACATAATGCCGGTCCTGGATTGTTGACAAAATCGGCGCGTAAGTTGACGGCCGGCCAATCTCTTTTTCTTCCAAGACTTTAATTAAACCGGCTTCCGTATAACGGCCCGGCGGTTGAGTGAATTTTTTCTCCGATAAAACTTTAATTAAATCTAATTTATCTCCTTCTTTTAATTCCGGCAGTTTTTCGTTTTTCGGTTTAAGTTTTTCGTTTATTCTCATCCAGCCGTCAAATACTAACTTTTCACCCTCGGCAAATAGTTCATATTTATCCGCCTGAATCGTAACTTTAGTCCGGTTAATCACTGCCGGGCTCATCTGGCAGGCAACAAACCGCTCCCAAATTAATTTGTATAATTTGTTATCCGACTGGAAATTAACCTCCGTCGGCCTGATGGCTTCGTGGGCGGCTTGAGCAGATTTTGCTTTGGTTTTATAAAACACCGGGTGATCCGGCAAATATTGCGCGCCGAATTTCTGACTGATAAATTTTCTTGCCTGGCCGACTGCTTCTTCGTTCAAACTCAAACTGTCGGTCCGGTGATAAGTAATTAAACCCTGTTCATACAAGTTTTGGGCCTCATACATGGTCTTTTTCGCGCTCCAGCCCAGTCTTGCCCCGGCTGTCCTTTGCAAACTCGAAGTCATTAACGGCGGCCAGGGCCACTGTTTGACCTGCCTGGTTTTAACTTCCTTAACCGAATACTGCGCCTGTTTTAAAGCCGCCGCAGCCTGTTCGGCCCGGACTTGATCCGTAATCTTTTTTAAATAAGCCTTAAAATTTTCCTCGCCTTTTTTCAAACTGGCGCCCACTACCCAATAGGTCTCCGGAATAAATGCTTTAATTTCTTCTTCTCTTTCTACTACCAGTCTTACCGCCACACTCTGCACTCGGCCGGCTGACAGACCCCGCCTTACTTTCCGCCACAAAATCGGGGACAACTGATAACCGACTAAACGATCTAAAATTCGCCGGCCGGCCTGGGCATCGACTAACTTTAAATCCACTTGGCCCGGATTTTTCAGCGCCTGCTCAATCGCTGTTTTGGTAATTTCATGAAACACAATCCGGTAAAATTTCTGTTTTTCGCTTTTCGCTTTTCGCTTTTCGCTTAATAAATACTGGATATGAAAGGCTATCGCTTCGCCTTCGCGGTCCAAGTCCGTCGCTAAAATCACGCTTGACGCTTTTTTCGCTGATTGCTTTAACTGCCTAACAATTTTGGCTTTCCCGGCGGAAATCACATATTCGGGTTTAAACTCATGTTCCAAATCCACGCCTAAACTCTTTTTAGGCAAATCCCTAACATGACCCATCGAGGCCTCGATTAAATACTCTTTATCCAAAAATTTAGATAAAGTTCTCGCTTTGGTCGGTGACTCTACAATAATTAACTTCATGGTTCCCAAACTACCATACTTGTCAAGTTTATGCTACAATTTTGCTTGTATGGGAATAACCAATGTTTCAGTCTCGGTTACTAACCTGGACCAAACAAAAAAAGTCAACGGCAGGTTTTTGGTGGACACCGGTGCGGCCTACACAGTCCTGCCGAAAAAAATGGCTGATAAATTGAAGTTGAAAGCAATTAGAACCCAAAGCTTCAGCTTGGCCGACGGCACGACTATCAAAAGAAAATTGAGTTCCGCTGTGGTTAAGCTAGACGATCACGAAGCGGCCACTACAGTCGTCATCGGCCAAAAAGATGACTCAGCGCTTTTGGGAGTCATCACCTTGGAAGGCATGGGTTTAATGGTCGATCCGTTTAAAAGAAAACTTCGGCCGATGAAGTTAATGTTAGGTTAAAAACAACTCTTCCCAAATGTCCTCGACTTTAATCACCAGTTTGGCCCCTTGTTGGATCAGTTGCGCCGGCCCTTCAGATTGCGGTGAACCGATCGGCCCAGGGACGCAGAAAACCTCCCGGCCATAGTCAACGGCAAAATTGGCAGTAATCTTTGTCCCGCTTCTTTCTCCGCCTTCAATCACCAAAGTGCCTAAAGTTAAACCGGCAATAATCCGGTTCCTTTGGGGAAAGTTGACTTTATCCATCAAATAATTCAACGGGTATTCGGTCACCAGACAACCATCCTGATTAACAATTTCCTGGGCCAGACGGGTATTTTCTCTGGGGTAAATTTGCTCTAAGCCATGGCCCAAAACCGCGATGGTTTTCCCTTGGCTTTGCAAACACTGCCAATGGCTCAAACTGTCGATTCCCCGGGCTAAACCTGAAACAATAATTAATTTTTTAGTTAATTCCGGCACCAGCTGAAAAACCGCTTTCCGGCCATAGGCGGTTGGCCTTCTTGTTCCCACTACCGCCAAACCCGGCTGATTTAATAAATTCTCCTCACCTTTTATATATAATAGAAATGGCGGAGAATCAGCCTCTTTTAATAATTTAGGATATCTTTTATCTTCAATATTTATCACTTTGATTAACCGTTTATTTAACTCCTCCATTTCCTGCTCTAAATCTCTTTTCCGCCACTTATTGACCAATTCTTCCCTGATTCCTATTTTCAGCAGCTCTTTCTTTTCTGCTGACCAAACCGCCTTTGCTGTTTTAAAATATTTTAAGAGTAATTTCAACCGCTGCCAGCCTAAACCCGGCCAGCCGCTTAATCCCACCCAATATTTTATATCATCCATATATAAATTTGCTAACGATCGTAAAGTAATTTATATATTGACTTTTTGCTCATATAGTTTATTGGCTTCATCCCCCAACCAATCTCCCGGTAAAAGTTTAAACGGCAGCTGCGGATCATCCGCAAGAATTTTCAAATATCTCATCTTTAAAATAAATTTATCCCTTTCCGCCCAAGTTTTCTTTGATTTGCTTAAACCGATCCAGTGATCATAACGCCGGTTTAATTCCTCCAACCGATACCATTGCCGCACCAACTCCTTCACCGGCCGGCCATTGATGCCTTCGCCGCTTTTAACCGCTGAACAGATAATGATTCCTTCGTCCTGATAAATTAAATTTTCCCGCCGGAGTTCCGTTTCCATGTCCATCACCGAAATCCAGACGCTTTTTTGCAGCATTACCGCTTTTTTCCGGATCAGCCAACGCATCAGCTGATGCCGCTTCTGCCGTTTTGTTTCCTTAATATCGTAGGTAATCAGATGCAGCCGATCGTCCCACGGCCGCCGCGGCTGATACTTCGGCAGCTGTTTCACCAACCTGTCTCTGCCTTTATTCGTCAATTGCAGCTCCTCTTTTACTCTTTGTAAATAACCCTTGCTTTTCGCGTAAGCGCTGCAGGACCTTAATAGTTTTTCCTGAAACCAATTGGTTAGCTTAAAACTATCTTCCAAAACCTTAATCGGGTCTTTCGCTTTAAAACCGGCCGTGTATAAATTTAAGCCTAGCGAAGCGGCAAACAAAACCAAATCAATTCCGGTCACAAACATTCCGGCGGAAATTTCTTTAGCAATGTTTTTCTTCTTCATATATAAATTTGTTAACGATCGTAATAAAGATTATATACCAAAATCACTGTCTGGCAAACCAATAAGTCAAGATTTCTTTAGCCAGCGGCGCGGCTTGATAAGAACCCTCACCCGCCCCTTCCAACAAAACCGTCACGACAATCTCCGGCTTATCCGCGGGCGCAAATCCGCTAAACCAAGCGTGAGTTCTGTTTTTTGAATCAGTAAATTCTGCTGTCCCGGTCTTTCCGGCCACATAAATTCTTTTGTCTTTAACTTTAAAATCAAAAAATGGCCAGGCCGTTCCGCCGCTTTCACAGACTTGCTTTAATCCTTCGGTAACTAAATTCAAAGTTTTTTCCTGGATGTCCAACTGTTTGCAAAATTTTTCGGATTTCGGATTTCGGATTTCGGATTTAACCAGGTACGGTCGGCACAATTTCCCTCGGCTGGCAATAACCCCGATCATTTGATTCAACTGAATCGGCGTCGTTAAAATATTACCCTGGCCGATCGCCGAAATATATGTATCACCTAAATACCATTGATCTTTAAGCACCGTCTCTTTCCATTTCGGGTCAGGAATTAAACCATCAGCCTCGCCCTCCAAATCAATCCCGGTCTTACTGCCCAAACCAAAATATCTGGCCCAATCCGCTAAAGCATTAATCCCCAAATACTCGCCCAATTTATAGAAAAAAATATCATTGCTCCGCGCCAGCGCCCGGGTAATTTCCAACCAGCCTTCCTTTTTCCCATACTGATCAAAATACCAGTTGCCAAACCGGTACGGCCCGACTCTCAACTCACCCGTATCCTCAATCCTGGTCGTTTGATCAATCTTGCCTTCTTCTAGAGCGGCTGTGGCGGTAATAATCTTAAAAACCGATCCGGGGGGATATTCACCCCCTAAAGCCCGATTAAATAAAGGCAAATCCTTATCATTTAAATATTGGGTTAAATTTTTGGGGTCAAAACCCGGGCTGGAAACTAAAGCTAAAATCTCGCCGTTATTTGGATCGCTGATCACCACCGCACCTTTGCGCTGATTCAGTAATTCAAACGCCTTTTTCTGCAAACCCGCGTCCAAAGCGGTTGCTAAAACTTCCCCTTTAACCGGCTCAATCCGCTTCAACTCCCTTAATACTTTTCCCTCTGCGTCCTGCTCTAAAATTGATAAGCCGTCCCTGCCCCGCAATTTTTGATCATATTGTTTTTCCAAACCAATTTTACCGACCATTGCCCCTAAATAAAATTTATCTACTTCCTCTTCGCTGACTTCCCCAACATAGCCTAAAACATGAGCATTGGCTGCGCTTAAGGATAAAACCTCGCCGAAGCGGTCCAAAATCTTTCCCCGCTCGGCCGGTAAGATTTCCTGTTTGATCCGGTTTTCGTCAGCCAACAACCGGTAATATTTTGCTTCCAGAATTTGTAAATGCCCCAGTCTTAAACTAAAAATACCGATCACTAAAATCAACAGCCAATAAAACCAAGTTAATCTTTCTCTCATTAATTAACTATGATATCATTATTATATGTCTGTTCGCATTCTTTGGCGCTCCACTGTCTTTGTCATTACTCTGGCTTTAATCTATCTGGCATTTCCAATTTTAATCGTTCCCTCTTCTTTACCGGCAATCCAAGCCATGCTGATTGAAAATAAATATCCCGATCAAGCATCCACTTCGCCCTCGGCTATTGTCAGCCAGGAGGCTGCCGGCGCCCAAATTTATCAGCTGACTATTCCGGTTGTTCCCACTGTCGAAGAAAAACTTCAATTAATTAAAGACCTGCACCGCCAGGGTATGGATAAAATCCTGAACCGCTAAGCTTACCTTAAACCCCGTTTCACCCTGACTTCTTCCAGTAATTTTCCATCTCCCAAGAGTTTAGCACAGCCCCGCACCACCGCATCCTGCGGTTCTTCGGCCACCCAGACCGGCATCTTGGTCATTTCGCTAACCACCTTATCAATCCCGTATAAAAGCGAACCGCCGCCGGTCATAATAATCCCGTGTTTCAAAATATCGGCGACCAATTCCGGCGGGGTCTCTTCAATCGTTAAGGCCGCCGCCGCCGTAATTTCCTGGACCACCGACGCTAAAGTTTCTCTGATCTCCGCGCTCTTTAACTTTAACGATCGGGGCAGGCCTTTTTCCATATCCCGGCCTCTGACCACATAACTTTTCTCTTTCCCAAACGGGACGGCGCTGCCGATATTAATCTTTGCCTCTTCGGCGGTTGTTTCCCCCAACAGCAGGCCGTGTTTTAAACGCACTGACTTAATAATTGCCTGGTTCATTTCTTCTCCGGCGATTCTTAATGACCGATTCAGCACAATCCCGCCCAAGGAAATTACGGCGATTTCCGTGGTTCCGCCGCCAATATCAATAATCAGTTGGCCGTCGGCTCTCTCGACTTTGACTCCGGCGCCGATCGCCGCCGCCATCGGTTCTTCCACTATCTGTGCCTGTCTGGCCCCGGCCGACAGCGCCGCATCCTGGACCGCTCTTTTTTCCACCTCGGTCACCCCGGCCGGAATGCCCATCAAGACCTTCGGCCTGGCCAGTTTAGGCATTAAACCCACATGCTGATGAATTTCCGTAAAATAGTGCTTTAACATCGCCACCGTCGCGTCAAAATCGGCGATCACCCCGCCTTCCAAAGGCTTCACCACCTCAATGGTGGCCGGATTTTTCCCCAGCATTTTTTTAGCTTCAGAGCCCACGGCTAACAGCTCTTTGCCTTTCCGCCGCCTGGCAATCACGGTCGGTTCTCTGACCACCACGCCTTTTTTCGCCGCCAGAATCAAGGTATTGGCTGTCCCTAAATCTATGGCTAAATCATAACTAAAGATTGCTAATAAGCGATCAAACATATAGCAAATTCTATCATGTTATACTGTCATTATGAAATTGCTAAATAAAATCATTGCCTCTGCCTTCTATTCTTTATTTATCATCGTTCCGCTGATTTTAACTCCTTATAACTACGAGCTGTTTGAGTTTAATAAAATGCTGACCGTTTATTTTCTGACGATTATTATCAGCGCTGCCTGGATCAGCAAAATGATTATTCAAAAAAAAATTCTTTTCTCAAAAACTCCTTTTGATATCCCTTTATTATTATTTCTCCTCTCCCAAATTTTATCCACGATTTTCTCCCTCGACCGCCACACTTCTGTTTGGGGCTATTACTCCCGCTTCCACGGCGGCCTGCTGTCCACTATCAGCTATATCATCCTTTATTATGCTTTTATCTCCAATCAAATTTCCGTTAAAAAAAGCCTGAAAGTGATTCTGTCAACCGCGGTGATTGTTTCGCTTTACGGTATTGCCGAACACTTCGGCATTGACAAACATGTCTGGGTTCAGGATGTCCAAAGCCGGATTTTTTCGACGCTGGGACAGCCCAACTGGCTCGCCGCTTACTTAATCGCCTTAGTGCCTTTATCTGGCTGGCTGGCGCCGCTGTTATTATTAACGCTTTACTTTACCAAGAGCCAGTCCGGACTGGGAACCACAGCCATTATTCTTGCTCTCATGTTTATTTTTTTTCTAATCAAACAGCGCTTCTTAAAAATTATTTTAATTACCGTATTGCTAATCGGCGGCACTTATTATTTTCTCTTTTCGCCCTTGGCCGCCAAGATGCCAAAAACCCTCCAATTAATCAATGAGGAAAATAAAACCCGGGCCGGCGGTTCCTCGTCCCTGCTGATCCGCCGCGTTGTTTGGCAGGGGGCAATTGACGTCTGGAAACATTACCCGATTTTCGGCTCCGGCGTGGAAACTTTTGCCTATTCTTACTACAACTTCCGGCCGCCAGAGCATAATCTTTTATCCGAATGGGATTTTCTTTACAACAAAGCCCACAACGAATATTTGAACTTCTTGGCCACGACCGGCGCTTTCGGTTTAGGCAGTTACTTGTTTTTTATAATCAGCGTTTTAGTTTTTTTCCTCAAAAACCCCAGTGGGTTAATGCTTGGTTTTATTTCTATTCTCATCACTAACTTTTTTGGTTTCTCGGTTGTTCCGGTCGCTTTATTTTTCTTTATGTTCCCTGCCTTTACCTTAACACTTTCACATACGATCGTGGCTAAAAGTGTCAAGGAGGAAAAACCGGCCGGCCGGCAGTATGTTTTGATTACTGTTGTTTTTCTCTTTGCGCTTTACGCTTTAAACTTTGTGATTAATCTCTGGCGGGCCGACTACCAATTTAACTTAGGCCGGAATTATCTTAAAGCCAACCAACTGCCGGCCGGCTTAACGCTTTTGCAAAAAGCCGTGGCCCTTTCCCCCCAGGAACCGCTTTTTAGATCAGAATATGCTGAAGGTTTAGCCAAACTGGCCTCTGCCTACAATACCGCTCCCACTGCCGCCCTTAGAGATCAGCTTATTGCTGAATCTTTGTCTCAATCTGATCAAGTTATCAAAGCTAATCCGGTTAATTTAAACTACTTAAAATCCCGGATTAAAATATTTTTACTCTTGGCCAATATCGATTCTGCTTATACAAAACAGGCGCTGGACACCACGCTTCAGGCAATTAAACTGGCTCCGACCGATGCCAAACTTTACTATAATTTAGGTTTAATCTACAACCAGCTGGGCCAAAAAGATGCCGTCAAACAAACATTACAAACCGCTCTTGAACTAAAACCCAACTATGATTTTAAAATACCCCAATAAAATCCTCCGGCAGACAGCCAAAACCGTCACTGCTTTTGACTCCAGCCTCAAAAAACTGGCTGATGAACTGTTGAACACCGTCGTGCCTGACCCACGGGAGCCTGCCTCGCCGAGTCAAGGCGGGCCTTTAGGCGTCGGCTTGGCCGCCAACCAAATCGGCCAGTTATGGCGCGTCTTTGTGATGATGTTCCCTAGTAAAAAAATCGAAGTCATTATCAACCCGCAAATCTTAAAATCTTCCCGGAAAATGCTTTCTTCTTTACCCAAAAAAGACCGGTTTTTAGAAGGCTGTCTGTCTTTCCCCGGCTGGTACGGCTTTGTCGACCGGCCGGCTAAAATTAAAGCCTCTTACCAAACCCTTGCCGGTCTGACCAAAACCATCCGCCTGGCCAGCCCTTACTCGATTTACTTCCAGCA
>Ga0075694_116_pt1 | contig 26732 bp, 27 predicted proteins | sample RifGroA2_FD_67695 | JGI IMG/M metagenome (GOLD analysis project Ga0075694, IMG submission 67695) | Microgenomates (Beckwithbacteria) bacterium GW2011_GWA2_43_10
TGCCATGAGTCATTCCCGGACGCCCCTTTAGGTGACAAGTAAACTTAGCATAGAACGTCTCAGGGAAAATTCATGCTGTCATTGTCTTTTGGCCAAGCGGGGCGAAGCGATGGGAATTGCCCCGCCCGGATATTTTAATAATCGTCTTACCAGAAAGATGGATCTAGATCCCAAAACAAGCCAGTATGTAAAAAAAGCTTGGCAGCTTTATTCAACCGGTCAATACTCGTACCAGCAACTTGCCGATTGGTTATTCAAGAAAGGCGTGACCGCTAAAGGCAGGGATGACGGCCAACCAAAAGTTTTGGCCGTTAATGCCGTGTATTCCCTACTGTCTAATCCGTTTTATTACGGTGAGTTTAAATACAACGGTGAAATTTACCAGGGAGTTCACCAGCCGCTGATCACCAAGGATTTATTTGATCAAGTTCAGGGCGTGATCCTCTCCCGTTCCAAGAATCGGAAAACAGAGCACAATTTTGAGTTGACCAACCTGATTAAGTGTTCCGGGTGCGGTTACATGATTACCGCTGAGGAGCATAAAAAGTATTACAAGACCACCAACCGCATGGCCACTTATGTTTATTACCACTGCAGTAAAAAGAGCCGCACCCGGTGCAACCAACCATATATCACTGAACCTAATTTAGTCAGTTAAGTTAATGAGTACATTAAAAAAGCTTCAATCCCTCAAAATTGGCAGCAGCCGCTATAGTTTTTTAGAGGGATTAATCAACCGAAAAGAATACTTAACCACCAAACAAATCTATTGGCTTGAACCTCACCCTAAAAGAAGGAAAAATTGAATTCATCTGGCGAAAATCCTGGGCGGCGCTCGGCGCCGCCGCGCCAATTCTCAATTTAGTGGACTCTGAAGGACTTGGACCTTCGACCTCACGAATGTGAATCGTGCGCTCTAGCCAACTGAGCTAAGAGTCCGGTTGACCTATTATAACAAAAGTTTTATTCCAACCCCATCAGGTTAGCGGCAGTTCCATGTATGACAATTTTTTGGACGGCGAATATTTACTAACCGATAAGGTCAACTACCGATTTCATTTACCCCAACAAGGAGACGTAGTGGTGTTTAAAGCGCCCAAAAATGAGGACTATGACTACATTAAGCGGGTAATCGGTTTGCCCGGAGACAGGGTGAAAGTTGAATCAGGTAGAGTTTTTGTCAACGATCAGATTTTAGATGAAAGCGGCTATTTGGCGTCAGATATAAGTACCCGGCCCGGCTATTATGCCAAAGAGGGATTAACAATTACGGTGCCGGCAGGGAGCTATTTTGTGATGGGAGACAACCGGAATAATTCCAGCGATTCCCGGGATTGGGGCCCCGTACCCACAGATAATATCGTCGGAAAAGCTTGGATAAGATACTGGCCGCTTAATCAAATCGGCGTGGTTAACAAATAGCCTTGACTAAACGCTCTAATGTATCGTCGGTGGCTTCCGGCGTGCCTTTTAAAACCAGCAATAATCTGGTTTCCCTTTGAGTCCTGATTAATTTTACCTGGACGTTTTTACCCAAGGCTTGGCTCATTTTTTCAGTCATGTCGTCGCTGGCCTGACTGACAATGTGGGCCGGCCGGGTGGGTTGGCCGGTTGCTTTTTGGCCGGTTTTGGCCTTCATCCGCCGGGATAAATCTTCCGCCCGCCTGACTGAACCGGATTCTTTAAGAATGATTTTATAGGCTTCGATCATGGCGGTTTTGTCTTCAATCGAGGCTAAAGCCCGGGCATGACCTTCAGTAATCAAGCCGGAAATTAAACCGTCGGTTAAAGCATCCGGCAGACTTAGCAGTTTCAGACTGTTAGAAATATAAGCCGGGCTTTTGCCAATCCGCCGGGCAATCTCGGCGTTGGAAAGATCAAACTCCTCCAGTAAGCGCTCAAAGGCTTTGGCCCGGTCAATCGGATTAAGATCGGTCCTTTGCACATTTTCCACCAAAGCCATTTCCAGCATGCCTTGAGGAGAAGTTTCTTTAATAATACAGGGTACGTGGGTTAAACCGGCGAGTTTAGCCGCCCGCCAGCGCCGCTCACCGGCAATCATTTGATAACCGGCCGGAGTATGGGCGACGATCAAAGGCTCAATAATGCCGTGTTCGCGAATGGAATCAACTAAGTCCATTAAAGAATCCGGAGTGATCATGCCGCGGGGCTGTAAGGGATTAGCCTGAAGCTGGCTGATTTCTAACTGATGAATGTTATCTTTGTCAGACATAGTTAAGCTTGAACGGAAACTAATTTTCTCCCCTGTTTTTTAAGGAAAGTCACTACTCCGTCACAGAGGGCAAACAAAGTAAAGTCGCGGCCCATACCTACGCCGGCACCGGGATGAAACTTAGTCCCTTTTTGACGAACAATAATCATTCCGGTTTTAGCTGATTGGCCGCCGAATAATTTCACGCCCCGACGTTTACCGGCACGAGGAGGATGTTGTCTGGTGGAACCGGAAGCTTTTTTCTTGGACATAGTTTATTTTACACTAATTTTCACAATTTTCACAAGGGTAATTTCCTGGCGGTGGCCGTGGACGCGGCGGTAACGAGATTTAGCTTTAAACTTGGCGACACGGATTTTTTTGTCTTTTGACTGCTCGATAATCTCGCCGCTAACGACAGCGTTTTTCACTATAGGCTGTCCCAAATGAACTTTCTTCTCATCAACAAGCAACAGAACTTCTTTAAAAGCAATTTTTTCTTTTGGTTTGCCGGGTAATTTTTCTAACTTAAGAGTTTCGCCCTCAACCACTTTATATTGTTTGCCGCCGGTTTTAATAATTGCGTAAATCATAAGGGGTATTATAGCTGAGTATTATTTAATTTCCAAGGGACTGGTTGAGCGGGTATGTTGACTTAAGTTGTGACCTAAACCTAAAGCGATGGCAATGGCCAATAAGGAGCTGCCGCCGGAAGAAACTAAAGGCAGGGTAATACCGGTAATCGGCAATAAACCTAGGTTCATACCGACATTGACGGTAAACTGGAAAAAAATCAGTGTAAAAATACCGGCCCCTAAAAGCCGGCCGAATTGATCCGGCGCCTGACGACTGATCAATAATAACCGTTTGAGAAGAAAGAAGTAAGCTAAAAGCAGACTAATTGAGCCAAAAAATCCCAATGATTCAGCCAAGGAAGCAAAGATAAAATCAGTCTGGCGTTCGGGTAAAAAATTAAGCTGAGATTGAGAACCTAAACCTAAACCTTTACCTACTAATCCGCCGGAGCCAACGGCAATGATTGATTGAATTGAATGATAACCGCTGGTTTTTGGGTCAGCATAAGGATTTAAAAAGCTGATAATCCGCTGCTGCTGATAAGGTTGAAATTGATGCCAAGCTAAAGGAGCGGCGATTAAACCTAAGAAAACGATCATCATCAAACTAAACAAAGGCAGTTTAGCAGTAATTAAAATCCCCAGCCAAATTGCGATAATCACTAAAGTACTGCCTAAATCAGGTTGCTTAAAAATCAGTAATACCGGTAGAATTAAAAGTAAGCTATAGCGGAATAAGTTTATTTTTGAAGAAAGAAAGTGACTAAAGATAATGATTAAAAACGGCTTGATAATTTCTGACGGCTGTAAAGTAAGCGAACCAATTTGCAGCCAGCGAACAGATCCCCTGATTAGGCTGCCGAATAAAAACGGCAGAATCAGTAAAAATAACGAGATAACAGCATAAATCCAAACTAGATAACGATGAGAAATGTAAGGGAAAGAGGCAAAAACAAAAAAAGCGATTAACCCTAACAAAGCAAAGATTAACTGATTAAAACCCAGTGGGGCAGAAATTGAAAAAATTGCGGCCAGGCCTAAAATTAAAATAATGATGGCTGGCAACAGCAGCTGCCAATCAATGAAGATGTATTTCATTAATTAATTATAACCTGACTACTTTAAGCCGCAGACCTTGACTTAATTTTTTAACATAAGTTTTTTTCATGATTTCGGCTTCAAATTCTTTAGGCCAATCCGGCAGTTCCAGATTAATGAGTTCGGTCAAATCGGTCTTGGCCTGTTTTCTGGCCTCCTGAATGGCGCGGATTAAATCGCGGGCTAAACCTTCTGCTTTAAGCACTGAAGTTAATTTTGTGTCTAAAATAATTTCCTCTTTAATATTTTTGTCAAATTTAATTTTTTTGATGTTGGTTTCGGCGAGAATTAAATCCTCCAGTTGGGAATTAAGTTGTCCGGCTTTAATAGTTACCGAGGCTAAAGGCTGGCGGACTTTTAGATTTAAGGCTTTCCGCTGTGAATGGATTTTTTCCACTAATTCCCTGGCTTTAAGCATATCTTTTTCTAAACTTTGATTAATTAAAGCGGAATTAATTTTCGGCCAGTCGCTTAAATGAACGGAAACTTCTTTGGTCAGTTGCTGATAAATATAGTCTGACAAGTAAGGAATAAACGGAGCTAATAATTGAGATAAGATGACCAAACAATGGTGCATCACGGCTAATGATTCCGGCCGGTTGCGGGAACGGCGAAGATACCAGGTGGAAAAATCAGACACAAATTTTTCCAAAGCGACCGTGGCCGGGGCAGAGTAGTACTGATCTAACGACTCGGTAACGGTTCTGATGGTTTGCTGCAAACGGGATAAAATCCACTTGTCTAAGATTGAATATTTAGGCTGTTTCCAGTTCTGGCTATTGCTGGTAAAGAAGCGGTAACTATTTTGCGCGCCTTGATTAAACTCAATGGCATTGCCCCAGGATTTATGCATCGGCCGGCCATCTTCACCGACTACCGATTCATAACCTAACACTGTTTGGAAAGGATTAGTTTTTTGCAAAACAGTAGACATCACCAACATGGCATAAAACCAGTTTTTAAACTGGCCGGGAAAAGCCTCGGTGATAAAATCAGCCGGAAACCAAATCTTGGGCAGGGTAGAAAAAGGCACAATTCCGGCATCCAGCCAGGGATTGCCGACCGGTTCAATCCGGGAAACAGTTTCCCCGCAGTGAGAACATTTAATTTTGACCTCGTCAATCCACGGCTTGTGGGGCGTATGCCCGATAAACTTATCCCAGCCTTGCACAGCTCTTTTTTTTAACTCTGCCTTTGAGCCGATCACTGCAAAATGACGGCATTTTTTACATTCATAAATTGGCAAGGCTAAACCCCAGTAGCGGTTTTTTTTGGAAATCAACCAGTCATGCATATTATTCAGCCAATCCAACTCCCGCTCTAAGCAGAATTCCGGAATCCAGTGAATTTTTTTAGCCACGCTGATTATTTGCGACCGCAACTTGTCCATACTAATATACCACTCATCGGCAACTTTCCAGACTAGTTCGGTTTTACAGCGCCAGCAGGCCGGATAACGGTGGGTGTAGGCTTCGATCCGGTAAATTACGTCGGGAAAATGGGACTTTAAATAATTAAAGACCAGCTCCGGCTGTTTTTTGGCATTGGCGCCGGACAGTTCCCCAAAACCATTCAAGTAGCTGGCGTCGTCGCTAATCGCCGCAATCACCGGCAGCTTCAGTTTTTTGCCTAAACGATAGTCTTCGGCGCCGGTACCGGTCGCCGTATGTACTAAACCGGTGCCTTCCGTAACTGTAATCGGCATAATCAGTTTGTCCGTCGCCACGACCCGATGCGCTGGCGTAGCCTTGACGACCGCTAAATCCTTAAACGGCGGGGTGTATTGTAAATCGACTAACTCTTTGCCTTTGCTGATTTTTATCACCTTGCCGAAATCGTCCTTTAACACCGCTTTGGCCAAGACTGTCAAGATCCAGACTTTTTTACCGGATTTGGTTGCCACTAAACTGTAAGCAAAGTCTTTATCCACCGCCACGGCGATATTGGCCGGCAAGGTCCAGGGTGTCGTCGTCCAAACCAGCAGATATTCGTCACGGTCCTTAATCGGCAAAGACAAATAAATCGAGTCGTGGGTAACCTGTTTATAATCCTCGGTTAAAATCTCATGCTGGGAAATGGCTGTCTCACAGCGCCAACACCAGGGAACAACGTCGCGGCCTTTATAGATCCAGCCGTGCTGATGGCAGACTTTCAAAAAATTCCAGATGGCATAGTTGTTGGCATCAGACATGGTAAAGTAAGAATTATTCCAATCCATCCACATCGCTAATCTTTGACTCTGCTCGGTTTGAATGGCGGAATATTTTAAAACCCTTTCTTTGCATTTATTGACAAATTTTTCCACCCCGTATTTTTCTATATCCTTTTTACTTTTAAACTTCAGCTCTTTTTCGACTTCCACTTCGACCCATAAACCCTGACAATCAAAGCCGTTTTGGTAGCGCTGGCGATAGCCTTTCATGGTGAAATAGCGCTGCCACAAATCTTTGTAAGTCCGGCCGCGGGCATGATGGACGCCCATCGGGTTGTTGGCAGTGATCGGGCCGTCTAAAAAAGAAAATTTATTTTTGGCTTTGCCGTTTTTTCTTAAATATTTTTTAACAATCCCTTGTTTTTCCCACTCTTTTAAAAGCTGTTCTTCCATGGCGACAAAATCCGGGACTCCTGGTTCGTCTTTAAAATAAAGTTTTGCCATATTGTTATTATGATAACAAAAATCCCGACGTTTGTCGGGATGTCAGCGACTTTTCCGAGATTAATCGGAATCAGTCGCTAAAAGTAATAATTATTTGTTTGGTTATTTTCATTATCAATATTTTCCCTTAGCTGCCTTTTTTTGTCAAATATAAATAAACCTGGTAAGCTTTGTTTCCCCGCCAATTATCCGGAAGCAAATCATCAGGCAACTGCGGATCCTGTTTTAGTATTGATAAATACATTGCGGCCGCTTTCCATTTATCAACACTTGGTAAAGAGAGTTTCCTGTATTTGTCCAGAAATTTGCCATACTGATTATTAATCTCTTCTAAGCGGTAGACTCGATTAAGTAACTCGTTCAAACTTTCATTTCCAATATAGCCGTCTTTACCAATACAGGAAACAATTATCTCCCCCTCAAATCCGAACAGATGAGAAAATTCTTTTAAAATTTGTTGCGGATTATAAGGTGTTATCCAAACACTTCCCTGGAGATATCCCGCGCCGATTCTATTTAATATCAACCGCAATTTATCTCTAAATATTTTTTTAGTTTCCGGAATATCATAAGTAATTAAATAAATAACGCCGTCCCAAGGCCGGTTACTTTGATATTGGGGCATTAATTTTTTTAATCTTTTTCTGCCAAGTGCAGTAATGCTTGGTTCAAGTAAACTTCTAATTAAACCTTTTCTTTTTAAATAAAAAAACGCCTGCTTAAGAGTGCGATAATTGATTTCTTCCCAGTTTTTTGCTGCTTCTTGAATAACAAGATAGGCGCCGCGGCTGGTTTTTCCTTTACCAAGCGAGGAACCGATCAGAAAAAATTGCAGCAATAACAAATCGGTAACTGTAGCCAATAAACCCTCGCTTAATTTTAAGATTATCTTTTTAATCCCAGATTTTTTCATGATCAACCTAATAATAACACAACAGCGGCCGCTTTGTAATTATCAACACATAGGAGAATGGAGATAATTTTAACCCGAGTTTATCTTCCCTGCCGTAAAAACGCCGGGATATCAAACTCGTCGGACTCTTCTTCGGTTACTTCAGATAGCTCTGGTTTTCCCTCTTCCTGTGTTTGAGTTTTAGATTTATCGTCTGTCCGGGAGGATAAATCTTTTAAGCGTTGCCGGGTTTCGTCAAAGCCGGTGGCAATAACGGTGATTTTTATCTGATCCACTAAGGATTCATCAATCGAAGCGCCAAAAATTATATTAGCATCGGCATCAGTAGTTTTGGCAATAATCTCAGCCGCTTGATTGACTTCGCTCATGGTCAAATCAGTGCCGCCGATAATGTTAAACAGCATCCCCTTGGCGCCTTCTATTGAAGTTTCCAGTAAAGGAGAAGCAATCGCTGATCGGGCAGCGTTTTGGGCCCGGTTTTCCCCGACGCCGCTGCCCATACCCATCAAAGCCGTACCGGCATCTCTCATTACCGTTTTCACATCAGCAAAATCAACATTGATCAAACCGGAGGTGGTAATTAAATCAGAGATTCCCTGCACACCCTGCGTTAAAATGCCGTCGGCCATCTTAAAGGCTTCAATGAGGGTTAAGTTTTTATCAATTATATCCATTAATCTTTGGTTGGGCACGACGATCAGAGTGTCGACTTTTGTCTTTAAAGCTTCAATCCCTTCTTCAGCATTAACCATTCTTCTGGTGCCTTCAAAAAGAAAAGGCTTAGTCACTACGGCGACGGTTAAAGCTCCGGCTTCTTTGGCAATCTCGGCAATAATCGGACTGGCCCCGGTACCGGTACCGCCGCCCATTCCGGCAGTCAGAAAGACCATATCCGCTCCAAAAAGAAATTCTCTAATTTTATCTTTAGTTTCTTCAGCGGCTTCCTGACCAACCTTAGGATCAGCTCCAGAACCTAACCCGCCGGTTAACTTTTCACCAATTTGAATCTTAGTTTCAGCTTGAGTGGTTAGTAAAGCCTGAACATCAGTATTAATAGAAACAAACTCCACCCCTTTGATTTGCCCGGATAAAACCATGTTAGTAATCGCATTGCCGCCGCCGCCGCCGATGCCCAGAACTTTAATCTTGGCAAATGTGTTTAAATCAGGTTTGACCAAAGCCATATTTTTTCGCCAAAGGCGAATTCAATTAATTAAAGAAGGGCAGGAAAACTCTTAATTTAAGATAGCGTATTTTTTTATTTATGGCAAGAACGACTTTATCAATTTTAAACCTTTGTTCAAAACGCCTTTAACCGGCAGCTTTTGCAAAATTTTTCCAATGTTTTTAAAAGAGGAGTCAGACTTAACGCCTTTAAAATTCTTCACGCCATAGTCAATCAATCCCCAAGCCGCAGCAAAGGCCGGTGATTTAATTTCATCAATTAAACCGCTCAAACCTTTGGGATAACCGACTCTGACCGGCAAAGATAAAGAACGTTTGCAGGAAATGATTAAACCAGCGGTTAAGGCCCCGCCGCCGGTGACGACGACTCCGGCCGGAGTCATACCGCCAAAACCGGATTTTTTCAACTCCTCGCCGACCAAGTCAAAGATTTCGTTTAAGCGGGGACGGATTATTCCTTCAATTAAGGTTTTTTTTGAAAGCTTACCAACATCTTCATTTAAGTTTAATTTTTTAAAGTCCAGTTCGTCATTATCTTCGGTGACATCTTTATCGATTTTTGACAAGGCTAATTTAATTTTTTCAGCGGTTTCTAAACTGACCCTTAAACCAATCGCCAGGTCATTGGTAATGTTTTTGGCCCCAACCGGCAAAACGGAAGAAAACGACAATGCCCCTTCGACAAAAACCGCTACGGAAGTACTTCCGCCGCCCACATCAACCAAGACTACGCCTAACTCTTTTTCTGTAGGAGTTAAAACTGCTTCGGCGCTGGCGAGGCCGGAAAAAACCAAACTATCAACTTCCACCCCGATCTCGGAAACACATTTATTGATATTGCGCATGGCAGTCGAAGCGCTGGTCACAATGTGAGCTTCCGCTTCCAGCCTGACCCCGCTCATACCGACCGGGTCTTTAACCCCTTCTTGGGAATCAACTTTGAAATCCCTGGGAATCACATGGAGGATTTCCCGGGAAGAAGGCAGGGACACTGCCCGGGCGGCTTCGATAACCCTTAAAACATCATTGTCGGAAATTTCCCCTTCCGGTTCAGCCACCGCCACCACGCCTTTAGAATTTAAAGATTCGATATGGGCACCGGAAACAGAAACCAGACTGGAAGAAATGGTGTAACCGGCCATTCTTTCGGCCGATTCAACACTTTGAGTAATTGATTCAATCGTTTCATCAATATCTACAATCTGGCTTTTTCTTAAACCTTTTGCCGGCTCGCTGGCAACACCAATCACGCTGACTTTTTCCGTGTCCACACCCAGAGTGGCAATTAAAGTAGTAATCTTAGTCGTCCCAATGTCAATGGCGGAGATAATTTGGTTTTTAGTCATGTTTAAAATGTTAAGACAGGTTTATCAAATCTTAAATCTATTTTTTTAGGCAGACTCTCCCCTATTTTAAAGCCGGATAAAATGAATTGTAAAGACGCAATTTGAGAATTAATAGATTGACTGGGATTAATAATAGCGTAAGAGCCAAGGGTGGTTTTTACCACAGCCAGCGACTGGTTTAACCAAGCCAGAGAATTAAAATTGACATAATGTTCCTGGAGCGACTGGATCAGTTGGCTTATTTGCTGGGAAGCCGGGGAAACTTTTAACTCAAAATTAAAAGTTTCCGGAACAGCAACGAGCGGAAAAAGAGAGGCTGGTTGATGACCGGCCACAAAAATTTCCCCGGATTTATCCAGTTGAAAAAACTGATTAGTCATTACACCGGAAATAGTGGCTGAAGCAGTACTATCCAGTCCGATAAAGTCTAAATTTAAAAAGGGGACTAACTGGGCAATTGGTTGGCGTTTTTTAAGAATTTACCAAAGCGGGTTCAAAATTTAAAGGACAGGGATATTGGTCCAGTTCACAAGTGATTTTTTTTAGAGAAAAAATTGTCAGACGGCTCACAATCACGCTGGAAATAACTAAAAAAAACGCAGGGAAAAAAGCTAGAGAAATTTTCTTAACAATTTTTAGATTCATGAGCCACCGCTTCAATTAATCGATAAAGATTGTCCGTCGCCAAACGGACTAAACTGGTATCAAAAGTTAAAGAAGTTCGGCGCGGTAATTGTTTTAATGCCGCTTTAATTGCCCAAAGCAGATTAGCAGAATTAAGCTGGGATTGCGGCAGAATAATCGCCAACCCTAAAGACTCTAAAAACCTGGCATTAGTGATTTGTTCATTCTTTTGAGCGGTAGTTAAGGGAATCAGCACCGCCGGAAGCTGTAAATAAGCCAGCTCGGTAATCGTATTGACCCCACTGCGGCTGATAACTAAATCAACCTTCGCAAGAATTTTGGCCAGTTCAGCCGTTGAAAACCAGCGTTTAAGAATATAGCGCGGATGTTTAAATTGAAGCTGTTGTTTAAAAGCTGATTCGGATTGGGCCAGACCAAACTGATGATAAACAATAAAGTTTTTTAACAGCTGGGGTAAAATTTCCGCCCCAATGGCATTGATAATTTTTGAACCCTGATGGCCGCCGGTAATATAAATAGATTTTAGATGAGAGGCATTAGATTCTAGATTTCTTAATCTTAGTTTCAGCAATTCCTGGCGAATCGGGTTACCGGTTAAAACAGTTTTATTTTTAGGAAAATAAAGCCGGCTGGAAGGCCAGGAAATAGCCACCTTATCCGCTATCACAGCGGTTAGCTTTGAAGTTAAACCAGCAGCAAAAGTTTGTTCGTGAATGATTAATGGCAGATTAAATAATTTTGCAGCCAAGCAGACCGGGAAGGCCGCATAACCGCCAAAACTAATTACCAGTTTCGGCTTAATTCTGAACAAACTTTGACAGGCATGGAAAGCGCTTAAAGGCAGTTTAATTAATGAAAGTGAGGCAAGAATTGGCTGATGCCGATTAAACTTGGGAGATGGTATTTTCAGATCAATAATTTGCCAACCGTGATCTTTAAGTTTAACTTTTAAAGCCAAGGCCGGAGTTAAGTGGCTGCCGGTTAAAACGATTATTTTTTCTTTCATTTTTTCTTGGGATTTAACTGATAACGGGAAATATTTAACAGCAGTCCGACGGCAGTTAAATTAACTATCAGTGAAGAACCGCCATAAGAAATAAACGGTAAAGGCACTCCGGTTAAAGGAATCAGGGCGAGCATTGCCGCCAAATTAACGGCAATCTGAATCGCCAGCCAGCTGGCAATGGCGGTGGCCAAAAGCCGGGAAAAATCATCAACAGCCAATCGGGCTATTTTAAAGGCTTTAAAAACCAACAGCAGGAAAAAAATAATTAACAGGCTGGCGCCAAGAAAACCCAGCTCTTCGGCAATGACGGCAAAGATAGAATCGGTGGTGACTTGAGGCAAAAATTGGTATTTTTGCCGTGATTGACCTAAACCCAAACCGAACAGCCCTCCGGAGCCGATGGTAATCAAAGCCTGCCGGATATGATAAGAACTGCCCAAGGGGTCCAGTGTCGGATTTAAAAAAGTCAGCAGTCTGGCTTTGCGGTAGTGGGAAGTTAAAATTAAGACCGCACCGGAAAGAGAGCCGAAAATGCCGACGGTTAATAAATAGAGCCAGTTGGCCCCGGCAACATAATAAACCATAACGCTGAAGAAAATAATCACAATCGCCGTGCCTAGATCAGGCTGGAGCATGATTAATCCCAAAATTATCCCTAAAATAAGCAGATAGGACCAAAACGAACGATGCTTGATCAACCAAGCCGATAAATAAATACTTAAAGAGAGCTTAACTAATTCCGTAGGCTGTAAGTTAAAGCCGCTGATATTAATCCAACGGCGGGCGCCTAAAGCCGTGTTGCCGATACCGGGAATTAAAACTGCAACCAGCAAAACTAAAGTCAGGCTAAAAAATACCCCGGCCATTTTTTTGATGAGGTTTAAGGAAATAAAAGTCATGACCAACAGACCGAGCAAACCAATCCCAAACCAAGTCAGTTGAGCTTTTAAAAAATGATACTTATTGGCGTAAATCTGCCAAGCTTCAAAAACAGAGGCATTATAAACCATGACAATGCCGAAAAGAGTTAATAAGATTACTAAAATAAAAATAGAAAAATCCGGCTTTTTTGGTTTAGTGAAGTTTTTTAACATAAGCTTTAAACTGATTCCCCCGGTCTTTATAATTGGCAAACATGTCAAAGCTGGCGCAAGCCGGAGACAGTACCACGACATCGCCTGATTTTGCTAACAGTTTAACTTGTTTGATTATTTGAATCATGGTTTTTCCGCCGGAAATGATCTGTCCGGAAAAATTATGAATAGAGCGGCAAATTGTTGGTCCCATTTTACCAATTAAAATCACTGCTTTAAGATTACGGCGGGATCCGGAGTAGTAGAAAAAGAGTCATTGTAAAACTTAACCTGGTTAATTTCTCTGACTAATTCTAAGCGATGCTCCAAACCTTTAAAAGCGTAAACTGTCTGCTTAATGATTTTGTTATCTACGCCAACCAGCCGGGCCGCAGCCATAGCTGCAGCAATATTTTCCAAATTATGCTCACCGCGCAGCTGGATCCGGCGATGATCTAGGCTTAAACCATGGCGGGAAAAGAAACTAACTTTCGCTTTGGTTAAAGCGGCCATCGACTTGGTCGTCTGATAGTCCCTATTTATTACGGCATAATCGTCAGGCTTTTGATATCTTAAAATATTAGTTTTAGCCTGCCGATATTCATTAACATCCTGATGGATATCTAAATGATCACTGGTAATATTTAAAACTACGGCAATATGCGGACTGACCGTTAAATCCTGAAGCTGAAAACTAGACAATTCCAAACAGACCCAGTCGGCTACTTTAAGGTTTGACAGAAGCTGAAGCATCGGCTTGCCGATATTGCCCGCCAGGTAAATACTTTTACCGGCTTGCTTTAAAATTTGAGTAATTAAACTGGCGGTGGTACCTTTGCCTTTAGTGCCGGTCACACCAATAATCGGGCAGGGGCAAACTTCAAAAAAAAGTTTGGTGGCAGAAGTAATCACTGCCCCAGCGCTGGCCGCCTTTTTCACCATCGGGCTTAGCCGCCAGAAACCGGGCGAGCGGAAAATTATGTCAAAAGCGGTTAAATCGGTAGTGGTAATCTTATCAAAAACTTTAATCCGGCAACCTTCCGAATTGCTTTTCAACCAAGCCCGCACATCTTGACCTTCTTCGCCTAAGCCTAAAATGGCAATTTTTTTATTTACAAACTGCATGGTGTGAATATTATACGTCTTTTAAGATAAATTGAGGCAACCTGGCTGGCCCCCGGCTGACCAGCATAAGTTTCGATCGCCGCAGGGCCGGTTTAATCGCCGGTTCTGTACCAATAATCGGTAAAGAATATAACCGGCGCAAAAATTTAATCGAACTGGCAGTAATGGTATTACAGGCAATGACAACGGCCTGACAGTTTTTTTGCAGCAACCAATTAAAAATTAACACTAAGCGGCGGTTGATTTCTCCGGAATCAATAATCGCCAGCGGCCGATTATCCATGCTAAATCACTGCCAGCCAAACCCCAAAGATGGCCAACATAATGCTGGCCAGGATGGCCCGGGTGACAATTTTTGGTTCTTCCCAGCCGATCAACTGCAGCCAAAGATGAAACGGAGAAACCGGAAAAAGTTTTTTAGAGGTAAATTTTTTAGACAGAAGCTGAAGAAAACTGGAAAGAATTTCGATAATAAAAATGGCGCCGATAATTAATAAGGCCATGACTTTGCCAAGCAACAAACCGACGACCGCAAAGGTGGCCCCAAAAGCCAAGGCGCCGACATCTCCCAGCCAGATTCTGGCCGGATAAACATTAAAGTACAAAAATGAGATTAACGATCCCAACCAAAGGGCGAGGAAAAAAGACAAAGGCGTATCTAAAATCGCGGCCGATAAAAACCAAAAAGCAAATAAAGCGACCATTAAAACGCCGCTGGCTAAACCGTCTAAACCGTCGGTAATATTGACCGCATTGGCAAAAGCGACGATCACCAACGCCGCAAAGGGAACATAGAGCCAATTAAGATTTAAGATGCCAAAAAAGGGGATATATAAAATATCAATCCCCAAATTAATATATAAAAGTAAAGCAATAATAAAAGCCAAAATCCACTGAATAAGAAATTTATGGCGCAGTCTTAAACCGAAAAATCCGGTCTGTTTAAAGTTAAAAAATTTCATAATATCATCGTAAAGCCCGAGAATCCCAAAAGAGATAAAACTAAAGAAAATAACGTGGATTTCCTCTTTAATCGGATAAACATTGGTGACAAAAACTCCCAGATATTTAGCCAGGGGAAAGAGCATGAAAAAAAGCACAGCCACGACCGTAATGACTAAAAACCCGCCGCCAACCGGCGTGCCTTTTTTATGGCTATGCAAGTTGTCAAAAATCGGCGTGGGCCGGTTAAAGGCATCTTTGGTATGCTGGGCCTGACGGGTAAATTTAAACTTGTATAAAAGATTAATAAAGGGCACTAAACCAAGAGAAGTAATCACGAATGAAAAAATCAGTAAACCTAAAAGCAAGGCCATAAGTTAATTATAGATGACGATAAAGTCTTCGGAAAGATTCAATTATAAAATTAAACCAATAGTCAGACCGGGTAATTAAATCGTGAGCCGGCAAATAATCCACCCGCTGGCCGCCAAAGCCCTTTTTAAATAAAGTCACCCCGCTGAATCTATGCCGAGGATTATCGGTCGGGGCAATACCCCAGAAGTTATAGCGGGCCATTCCTCTTTTTTTGGCTTCTAAAATCGCCGCCCACTGCAAAGCGTAAGAAGCCGGAATTTGACGCTGATGGCTGCTGGACCCGGAGTAATGATAAACTGCTTCCTGACCGTAAAAAATAATAAAGGCAATGGCTAAAATCTGATCTTGATAAACTGCTTTAAATAATTGAATTTGATTATCAGCCTTAAAAGCTTGAAACTGTTTAATAAAGTACTGTTTAGAAAAAGGAGTAAATTTTCGGCGTTTAACAGTTTCCAGTTGTAAATCATATAAAGTATCAATGTCTGTCTCATCTAACGATTTAATGACTTTAACCCCAAGTTTAAAGGCTTGCTTAATACTATAACGGGTGTTTTTGCGCATCGCTTTTAATAACTCTTCCTCTGATTGGTTTAAATTTAGTATCCAGGTAGTTTCGGCGTGCAGATGCATCGGCGCTTTAATAAAACCTAATTTTTTAAGCTGTTGAAACCGATCATCAGCCTTAATAATATTAGGCCGAATACGGACAAAACAGACTGATTCCTGTTTGGCCACCAATTTAATTAATTGAATTGCCGGTTTTACCTGATTAATATTGTCCCAGTTTAAAACCGGTCCACCTGGACATTCCAGATAAGAAGCTCTTTTCGCTTTGATTTTAATTAATAAAGCCAAGCCGACTAAATGATTATTTTGAACCAGGCCTAAACGGAAAACCTTGTGACCCAAGGCTAAATGAAACTCCCCCCAATTCCAAGATTGAAGAAAATTAATCTGATCTGGCAGATTTAAAAACTTTTCCCAAATTTTTTTATCGGTAATGAATTTAACGGTCAACATAAGCTTTAACAATTTTGATGACGGTGACAGCGTCCGCCACCGCCATCCGGGAATGAGTGGGTAAATTAATGATTTCTTTAGCATACCAATCCCCTAACCAAAGATGTCTAGTTTTGGCATAACGGATCAAGCCAACCGGATCAGCCACTTTTAAGGGAAATCTTAAATAAATCGACCGGGAATTAAATGATTGTTTAAAAGCAGTGGCATAAAGTTTGGCGATTGCCTGGCGGCGGCGGTTCAAGCGATCCAGTTTCTGCCACTGGTGTAAAACTAACCGGGCTAAAGCGTTAGGCAGAAGTTTGACGGGCAAATCAGACAAAGGCAGAGTAATTAAATTTAATTTCCGGCACAAATAAATAATAGGTTTACCGAAGGAAAAATAGGCAGGCACGGCCAGGCTGAAAATAAGCGGGTGGAGCAATTGTTTAGCAATCCAAAGTTTATCAGGATAGTTTAAATCAGGCAAAACTAAAGCTTGACGGCTTAAAAGCGCGCCGCCAAAAACTGAAGAAATCACTTTATCCCGGCCAAAACTTAAAACCGTCATATCACCAAAACTGCCGATTGGTTTATCTTGGTATTTCGCGCCTAGAGCATGGGCACAATCTTCAATTAAAACAAGATGGTGTCGGCGGCAAAGTGCTTGAATATGAGTTAAATCATCAGGACTGCCAAAAGTATGCTGGATAATCAGCGCCCTGGACCGGGGAGTAATTTTTCGGGCCAAATCCCAAACATTTAAATTGAAATCATCCTGGTTATATTCCACGGCAACAGGTTTAGCGCCGGCTTTAATAATCGCCTGCGGCACAACCGCACAAGTAAATCCCTGATGTAAAACTTCCTCATCTGAATTCAAATGCAAAGACTTTAAACTCAAATAAAGGGCACTGCGGCCGGCATTGACTAAATAACAATGGGGTAGATGGAAATATTTCTTGAGAATGACCTCCAGTTTACTTAAAGCAGTGCCTTTTTGCCAGCGCCGCGGCTGCAGCAAAAGCTTAAAAGCCAGCCAAACGTCGGTTTTATCGCTATTCGGCGATAAGCCTATCAGGATTGGTTTGGGCATAAAGATAAAATAAATTTCTTGGGCAACCGACCTTCCAGTAAAACTAAAGCTTGAGAATTCAGTTTTAATTTTTTAAGAATTTGGCGGGGATCTAGTTCTACCTGGGCAGTGGGGAAAAACTCAGCCACTTCCGGCTTAGTCACAAAAACCTGATTAAAAATCGCTTGGGCTAATTTGCCAACTTCCTGGTGATGTTTTTGACTGGCAGAACCCAATTCAATCATACCGGAAGTAATTAAGATTTTTTGCGGATAATTTAAAGTTTTAATATAATTAAGCGCCGCTTTAAAGCCTTCAGGATTAGCATTATAAGAATCATCCACTAAATAAGCCGCCTGAAGATTAAGCTGTTGATAATCTCCTAATAGATTAGTTTTAAATTTGTTTTTTGGAAAATAATAGGAAATAGTATTGAGGTGAGGAAACTGGTTAGCTAATTTTTTAGTGATTGGGTTTTGGCCGTTAAAAAAGGCCAAGCTTTTGGTCGGCAGAGCTAAAAGCAGTTCTGATTTGGCTTGAATTAAATTCTCTTGACTGCCAAATAAGCTGAAGTGTTGATCAGTAATGCCGGTGATAATGGCAATTTTAGGTTTAACAATTTGGCAAATTGCCTTAATCTCACCTTTTTTATAGGCCCCCATTTCCACCACAAAATACTGGTGGAAGGTTTTAAGCTGTTTTAAAACCGTTAAAGCAACGCCGATGGCGGTATTGTCAGTGCCTAAAGTCTTACAAACCCTAAATTTTGCGCTCAAAACATGGCTTAAGATTTCTTTGGTTGAAGTCTTCGCAAAACTGCCGGTAATGCCGATCACTGTTTGGTTTTTAGGCATTAATCTCATCTTTAGCTTGGCTAAAAAAATAATCAGATCAATTATTATGTCAGTGGCCGGTTTAATTAATAAAACCGCTAAACTGACGCTGACAGGAGCCAAGAAAAAGGCCAGGATCGGACCCAGAAACTGATGCGGAAAGAATTTCATAATTAAAATAGAAAAATACCCTGACAAATAACCCAACAGGATAATTTTTAGAGTCAATTTTGGCCGAAAAAAATACTTAGTTGGTAAAAAAAACTGCAGCCGCGACGAAGTGGTTAAAAAATCTTTAAACCGATCCCAGCGGTATTCTTTTAATTGCCAAAAGTAAAGACAGCGGAGAATGGCAGTGAGTAAAATTAGAAAATAACTGACTTCAATTAAATGAATCATGAATTAAGAAAATTTTTGACAAGGGAAACTAAAGCTTGAGAGTGAGTAAAAGGCAGACCGTGCCTGGCGTCAGGAAAAACTTCGAACTGAGAATTTTTAATTAATCGGTGCGTCAGCCGTCCGTCTTTAAGGGGGGTGTAGCGGTCGGATTCTCCCCAGATAATCACCGTTGGCGCCGTGACCTTAGTCATGTTTTTTTGCTGGTCTTCAGTTAAAATTATGGTCATTGTCTTTCTCATCTGGGGATTAGCGCGGTAATAATCAGTCGCGAGGAGTAAACGGTAAAGAAAAGATTTTGCTTTTTCCCGAACGTAACCGCGGAGCAATTTAGCTAATGGGGTCACAATTTTTCGTTTCCAACTTGGCCTTCTAACTCCGGCGCTGGCAATAAGAATTAACTTTTTCACCCGCTCCGGGTGGCCAGCGGCAAAATTAATGGCAATTTGGCCGCCGAAAGAATGACCAGCAAGAAAAAACGGCGCCAGGGTTTTTGTCTTCTGATAAAACCAGTCGCTAAACTCGGCCGTACTCCTGACTTTATCCTGGGGCAAACTGGGCAAGACAACTTTTAATCCGACCGCTTTAAGCTTATTAACCAAAGGCCGCCAGCGGGCCGGAGTACTGCCCCAGCCATGAAGGATCACAATTGTTTTCATGAGTTTATTTAATTAAACTGATAATGGTTTTGGCGAGTGTAACCGGATTATGGCGCAATAAACTTCTTTTCAACTGATCGCTTTTAGGCTTTTGAAACAAGGTGTTGGCAAGAAGCGGTTTTCTGATCACTCTGGGGTCGACGGCTAAATCATCAATCACCGGATACTCGGCTTCCAGCTGATAAGCCTGTTTAATGCTTTGAGGAATAAGCTGATTATTAACTAAAATATAATTTAAGGTCCTGCTGGCATATTTCTCTAATTCTTGGACATGGTCCAAAGCCGAAAAATAATTAGTCTGGCTGTTTAAAGTCATCAAATTAACAATATAGATAAGCTTGGCCGGTGAATTTTTAATGGCTTGTTTAGTCCCGTTAATTACCAAGTTCGCAATGATGGAATTATATAAGTCTCCCGGGGCAAAAATAATTAAATCAGCAGCGTGAATCGCTTGGGCAGCATCAGGGTTAATTGGCGCCCGGGGAATCGTATAAAGCTTAATAATTTTTTCATTCTTTTCCAACCGGTGAATTTCGATTTTATGTTCGGAAATGATCGTTTCTCCGTCAGAATATTTCGCCGCCAGTTTGACCAGATGGTTGGAGATCGGCAGCACTCGGCCTTTAAGCTTGAAAATTTTGGCGGCTTGAGCAATGGCTTCCGGCTCACCACCGGTTATTTCTTCTAAAGCAGTGAGAACTAAATTACCCACATTGTGGCCTTCCAAACCCTTGCCTTTGGCAAATCGGTGCAGAAGCAGTTTTCTGAGCAAACCGTTTTCTTTAGCCAAAGCTGCCAAACATTGGCGCATATCCCCGACCGGTAAAAATCCAAATTCATCTCTTAACCGGCCGGTAGAACCGCCGTCGTCAGTCACCGGCACAATCGCCGTTAATTCAACCGGATATGACTTTAACCCGGAAAGCAGGACAAAACTGCCGGTACCGCCGCCAATCACCACGATTTTTTTCTGCACATTTACCATAGCTTATATTTTACTCGATCGCTTCAACTTTTTCAGGTTCCATCTCTACCCAGAGATAATTCAACGCCTGATTGTAACGGCCGTTACTTTTAGTTGTTGTTTTTGATTATTTCACCGTGACGGATTTGGCGAGGTTTCTGGGCTTGTCCGGATTTAAACCCCGGGCAATGGCTAAATCATAAGCCAAAAGCTGGGCAACAACAGTTATCGGAATAGCCGTAGCCTGTTTTAGGTCGGGAACCTGAAGATGGATGTCAAACACCGGATTATCCTGAGGCGAAATACCAATAATTAACCCGCCTCGGGCCTTGATTTCATGGGCGCTGGAGATCATATCAGTCAAAGTTTCATCGTTGGGAGCTATTACCATCGCCGGCGTGCCTTTATCGATTAAAGCGATCGGTCCGTGTTTAAGTTCACCGGCGGCATAAGCTTCGGCGTGAATATAGCTGACCTCTTTTATTTTTAAAGCCGCCTCTAAAGCAATTGGAAAAGATATTCCCCGGCCAATGATAAAAATGTGTTCGCAGTCTTTAATGGCTTGACTCAAAGTTCTAATTTTTCCCCGGTCAAAAGTCATGGCGGCGGCGGCTTTGATTAAACCTGAATCAAAACCCACCAGTTTAAGAATGACTGCCAGTTTAGCAGTGAAAGCTTTAGTCGAGGCCACAGCCACTTCCTGGCCGGCGCCTAAGAGAATTTTATAGTTTGCTAAACGATAGAGCGATGAACCTAAAAGATTGGTCAGGGCCACTGTGGGGATTTTTTTCTTGGTTAATTCTTTAACGCTGTTGATAATATCAATGGTTTCGCCGCTTTGCGATAAAACAATTAACAGCTGGTTTTGTTTAACCAGCGGGGCTATTTTTTGATATTCGGAAGCCATTACCGCTTCCGCTTCGAAACCGTGAAAACGAAAACAATATTCAGCAAATAAAGCGGCATAGTAAGCCGTCCCGCAACCCAAAAAATAAGTTTTTCGACTAGGCTTGATTAGTTTTTTTATGGCTGTAAAATCTTGAGAAGCTAAATTGGTTAAAACTTCGGGCTGGTCAAAGATTTCTTTTTCCATGTAATGATGGAATTTGCCTAAACGGCTCTGTTCAGCCTGCCAGTCTAAGGTAATGATTTTTGGCTTAATAGCTTTTTCGCTTTTGACTGAAAAAAGTTTCACTTGTTTTCCGGTTATCTGAGCGATTTGATTATCTTCCAGAAAAATCATCTGATTAGTATGGTTAAGCAGGGCCCAGATATCAGAAGAAATATAGTTATTATCTTTACCTAAGCCAATAATTAAAGGCGAACCGTTTTTCACGGCCACTAATTGATTATCTTTGGCAGATAAAACAATCAAAGCATTCATACCGGAAATTTGCTGAAAAGCTTTTTTAACGGCTTGCAGTAAAGATAGATATTTGACTTGCTCTTCAATTAAATGAAGAGTTACTTCCGTATCGGTTTCTGATAAAAATCGATGCTGGTGAAGTAATTTTTCTTTCAAGGGCCGAAAATTTTCCACAATTCCGTTATGAACCAAGCAAAGAGTTTGGGTACAGTCAAGATGAGGATGGGCATTGCCAACCGTCACTCCGCCGTGAGTCGCCCAGCGGGTATGGCCCAGGCCAATATTAGAAGCGGGCAGCCTGGTTTGAGCCGTCCCGATTTTACCCACATGACGTTCCCGAACCAATTTTTTATGCTGTTTAACGGTGATTCCCCAGGAATCATAACCGCGATATTCCAGTTTTTTTAAACCAGCCATTACTACCTCCGCTGCTTTATCAGTGGTTCCGACTACGCCGAATATGCCGCACATAATATCTCCTTACTGGTTAATTCTTTTAATTTTAGCACCTAGTTTCAATAAACGGCCGGCAAAGTTTTCATAGCCGCGATCAATATGTTCTAAACCGGTTAAAACGGTTTTTCCTTGAGCAACCAAACCAGCCAAAGCGAGCGTCGCCCCGGCCCGGAGATCATTAACAGTAATAGTTTTGCCGATTAAAGGAGTAATCCCGCTGACTTTAAGGCCATGAAAATTGACAGGTTGGTCATCTGGTAAATTAAAATTATAAAATTCTTCCAGATTGTCCACTTGCGGTTGGAAAAATTCAACCTTCGCTCCCATTAATTGCAAATCTTTAACGAACTGAAATCTGGAGGTAAAAACCGTTTCGATAATCCTGGAAGTTCCCTGACATTGAGTGGCCAACACTGACCAAAGCGGCTGCCAATCTGTCATGAAACCCGGGTGAGGCCGGGTAATAATATCCACAGCTGTTAAGGGTTTTTGATAGAAAAAGCGCAGGCCGTAATCGGCTTTTTCAATTCCGGCGCCGGTCTTTTCCAGCTTGGCTAAAAAAGCAGTTAAATCTTTTTCCCGGGCATTCTCCACAATAATATCCCCCCTAGTAATCAAAGCGGCAATGGCATAAGAAACAGCTTCGTTTCTGTCCGGCATGATTTTGTAAATAACCGGTTTTAGTTTTTTCACTCCTTCGATTTCGATGACTCGGTTGGCTAACCGGGTAATCTTTGCACCCATTTGCTTTAAAAAATTAATTAGATCATCGATTTCCGGTTCCAAGGCGGTATTGTGAAGAACGGTCTTTCCTCTGGCTAATACGGCCGCCATAATCATTGTTTCCGTACCGGTATGCGTTGGTTTAATAAAACTATATGAATTACCTACCAATTGAGGACAGTTGGCATGAATTAAGTTATTTTTAATTTCCAGCTTCACTCCTAACGCCTTTAAACCGTTAAAATGGCGGTCCAAAGGCCGGAAACCAATTTTGTCACCGCCGGGCAAAGGAACCAAGGCTTTTTTAGTCCGCGCCAGCAAAGGGGCGATAAACAGGCTGGAAGCCCGCGAAGCTAGGCCTAGGTCATGAGGAATGATCGAAGAGTGCAATTGAGCCGCATTAATAAACATGGTCCGCTCGCCGGCAGAGTATATTTTTGGGCCTAATTTTTGAATTATTTGTTTTACCAATTCAACATCAGCAATTCGTGAAAAATTTAACAACCGGTTTTCATGCGAACACAAAAGTGAAGCAATCATTAATTTATAAGAGGAATTTTTAGCGCCGCCTAAACGAACCACGCCTTTTAAAGGAATTCCGCTTTCAATGATTAATTTAGTAACCATAAACTTCGATCTCCAGTGGTAAATCTAAATTTAATTGTTGTTTCGCTTTGTTTTGAACTAATTTAATTAATTGAAGTACGTCTTTAGCCGTAGCTCCACCTAAATTCTCAATAAAATTTGCGTGTTTTTCAGAAATTATTGCTTGACCAATCCGTTTACCTTTCAAATGAAGTTTTTTATCGATCAGATAACCGGTGGAAATATCAGCGATATTCCTGAAAATACAGCCGGAGGAACGTTGAGGCTGATGAGCTTTGGCAGTTTGAATCGCTTTGGCTTTAGCTAAAGCCGCGGCTTTATCGCCTGATTGTAACTGAATGATTACGGATAAAATAATGTTTTCATATCTTTTTACTTTGACGATAAAATCCTCCCAAAGCGCACCCACGCCATGCATTTTGACGCTGGTAGCGCCGCCGACTGTGGCCGGGATCCCGCTAAAAACTTCCAACCCGATTAAACCGCGATCGATCAGATAAAAAATCGCTTTCGGTAAAAAGACGCCGCTATCCAATTCTACCTGCTGGCGAGGCAAAATTTTAATCTTGTCAGTCTCGTTTTTAATCACCAAGCCCGGCAACCCCTGATCACTGATTAAAACATTACTGCCGCTGCCTAAAAGATAAACTGGCCAATGATTTTTTTTAGCCAGCTTAACGGCAGTAATCAGTTCCTTCGTGGTCTTCGCGACGCAGAAATACTCGGCCGGGCCACCGATTTTAAAACTAGTATATTCTGCTAAAACCTGATTATTAATTATTTTCATCGCTGTTTTAATAATTTAATAATATCTTTGTGCCACAACCAATTATCACCGGCACCGACTGTAAAAATTACATCGCCTTTAGTAATCGTATCCTTTAAATAAGCCAAGGTCGCTGATTTGTCCGGACAATAAACTGTTTGCGGATGAAACTGTTTGATGCTTTGAGTCAAACTTTTACCGGTCAGGCCTAAATTATCGGTTTCCCGAGCAGAGGCAAAAATATCGTTAACAATGACTATATCAGCCAGAGTAAAACTGCGGCTGAATTCTTGAAGCAGCTGTTTGGTCCGGGAATAAGTGTGGGACTGGAAGATAATAATCAGCCGGCGGTTGAGTAACCAAGCTTTAGCGGCTTTTAATAAGGCTTTGATTTCTATCGGGTGGTGAGCATAATCATCATAAACAGCGACGCCTTTAACTGCAGCAATCAATTCAAAGCGGCGCTTGGTGCCGGTGAACTTGGTTAAACCCTGATAAATTTTAAGCTGACTCAAACCAAGGTGGTGAGCGCCGGCCACAGCCGCAAGAGCATTTAAAGCATTGTACTCGCCGGGAAGCGGCAGAATTAAATTCGGCCAAATCAAACCTTGATATTGAAAGGTAATAAACTGTTTTTGATCAGCCACATAAGTTTTTATAATCCGCCAGTCAGCTTGAGGGGAAAAACCATAGGTGATTACCGGCTTATTAATGATTTTGATAAATTGACGATTGTGTGGGTTATCCAAATTAATAATAATCATTTGAGTCTTATTAATGAATTTCCTGAAACTCGCAAAAACTTGCTCCAGGTTCTGATAAACATCCGGATGGTCATGTTCAAGATTAGTAATAATCGCTAAATAGGGATTTAAGTAATGAAATCTGGGTGTTTGATTATGCCGCGGATCAGTGATATATTCATCGGCTTCCACTACAAAATATTGGGCGTTTTGGCTCATCCGGCCCGGGGTGTTTAAGCAAGGAATATTGCCCACTCCAACGGCAAAACCAGTCGAACAACCGGCAGTCGTGAGCACAGCCGCCAGCATCGCTGCCGTGCTGGTTTTACCGCCCACTCCAGCGACGGCTAAAGTCTGTTTATTATGGCTAAAAAGGCCTAAGGCCTGGGCGTGAGACAAAATCGGAACTTTAAGTTTTAAAGCCGTTTGCACTTCCTGATTATCCTGGCCGCCATGGGCGCCGGTATAAACCAGTAAATCGCAATTTTTAGGCAAATGGGCCGGAGAAAAACCAATCTTTACTTTTATTTTTCTTTTGGTTAAAATCTGGCTGGTAGGAAAAACTTCGGCGATATCACTGCCGGAAATTTTTTTACCAAGATCTAAAGCGCATAATGCCAGAGCCGTCATACCAACACCTTTAATGCCGGTAAAATGAATGGTTTTAATTTTTTTTAAATTCACCTGCCTCCAAAGATTTAGCTAAAACTAAACCGCTGCCAACAATAGCTTTGGCCCCCAAACTAACTCCGGGCATAACGGAAGCGTTAACGCCTAACTGGCTGCCTCGGGCCATGATCGCGCCCAGCTTAATCCTGCCGGGAATAATCTCGCCGTAACCAACCACGGTATCTGATTCGACAATTGAATCGCGGACCAAAACATTGTGACCGATGACTACGTTTGGACCAACATAGGAATTGATAATGTAGGAACCGGGAAAAATTTTGGCAGTTTTATCAATATCTGGTTTTATGCATTTGGTCAAAAAAATTTGCGTCATCTCTAAGATCTGCCAAGGATATTTTAAAGGCTGAAAATAACCAGCGGCTTTAACTAAACTTAAATTATTTAACCGATTTAAAGCTTGTTCATAAACATCGTCTTTATCAAATTTTGTTGACTCTAAAACGGAAATAAACTTTTCAATTTTAGGAAAATAATCTAAAACAAGTTTCAGCCAATTACTAGGTCTTTTAACCGGTTTCTCTACAATTTTTAGTCCGTCAAAATAGCCGCCGGACAAACTCTTTTTACTCTTAAAACCAGTTAAAACTATCTGATCTGGAGTTTTGTTAATTTGCTTATAGAACTGCTGAATAATTTTTGGGTCAATCAGATCATCTCCGTTAACTACCACTGTTGGCCCTACAAGGACGGACCTTGTAGCTAAAACAGCTCCGGCCATGCCGTTGGGTTCAGGCTGAACAACTATAGGATAAGACTTTAATTTATCTTTGTCTTTGGGGCTGACGACTACTAAAAACTTATTAATCCCCATGGTTTTCAAGTTGGAGATGGCCCGGTCCAACAGGGTTTGGCCGCCAAAAGGAATCAAAGGTTTGGAGGTAATAATCGGCTTGATCCGTTTGCCTTCGCCGGCGGCTAAGATTAGTGCTTGCATAATTTTAAAGCTTTCTTGACTGCTTGATATTCTGACCAAGGATACTCTATTTTACCAAAACAGATGGATTTTTCATGGGCTTTGCCAAAAAGAGCCACGGTATCGTCTGGTTGGGCTAATTTAATAGCTAAATCAATGGCTTGTTGGCGGTCAGACTGAATGTAAATTTGATGATGATTTTTAATGCCGGATTTTATTTGATTGATAATTTCATCGGGGTTTTCGGTCCGCGGATCTTCACTGGTCAAAACAGTCATATCCGCCAAACGCGAGGAAATGGCTCCCATCATCGGCCGCTTCTGCGTATCCCGCAAACCGGCACAGCCGAAAACAGCAATTAACTTTCTTTTGGTTTTTTTTCTTAAAAC
>Ga0075694_102_pt2 | contig 17512 bp, 30 predicted proteins | sample RifGroA2_FD_67695 | JGI IMG/M metagenome (GOLD analysis project Ga0075694, IMG submission 67695) | Microgenomates (Beckwithbacteria) bacterium GW2011_GWA2_43_10
GTTAATCACCTGGTTTTGTCAGGAGAAAATGCCCCGGTTAAGCCCGGCAATGCTTTAGCTTTAAAGAATATTCCCGTCGGCAGTTTGGTCCATAATATTGAGTTGACTCCCGGCAAAGGCGGTCAACTCGTCCGTTCTGCCGGCAACACCGCCGTTTTACAGAGCAAAGATAAACTGGCCATTATCAAACTGCCTTCCGGCGAAGTTCGCCAAGTCTCCTTGAGTTGTTATGCTACAATAGGTGAGGTTTCTAACCCGGAAATTAAAAATATCAAACTTGGCAAAGCCGGCCGGAAGCGCCACAAAGGCATTAAACCGACTGTCCGCGGCACTGCCCAGCATCCAGGCAGTCATCCGCATGGCGGCGGCGAAGGCCGTTCCGGTGTTGGCCGGCCGTCACCGGTGTCTCCTTGGGGTAAGAAAACCATGGGCAAGAAAACCAGAAACAGACGCAAATATTCATCCAGATTTATTATTAAAGACAGGCGGAAAAAATAACTATGCGCAGCTCAAAAAAAGGTCCTTACGTGGATGAAAAACTCTTGGCTAAAATTGCCAAACAAAAAGAAACCGGTAAAAAAGAACCAATCAAAACCTGGTCGAGGGCCAGCCAAATTCCGCCGGAATTTGTCGGTTACACCTTTAAGGTGCACAACGGCCGGAAGTTTATTGACGTTTTTATTAATGAGGCCATGGTCGGCCATCGCTTAGGCGAGTTTAGCCATACCCGGACTTTTCACGGTCACGGCAAGATGGTGAAACGCCTGATGACCAAAACTTAAATCATATTTATGCAAATCAAAGCTGAAGCCAAATATATTAAACAAGGGCCCAGAAAAGTCAGATTGGTGGCCGATCTGGTCCGGCCAATGTCTTTAGCCGAAGCGTTAACTACTTTAAAACACTTAAGGCGCCGGGCCGCCGCCCCGGTCTTAAAGGTTTTAAAGCAAGCCGTGGCTAATGCCGTTAATAACTATAAATTATCTAAAGATTCCTTAACAATTCAATTAATTGAAGTGAACGGCGGCCCGATTTATAAACGATTTCAGCCTGTCTCCCGGGGCCGGGCTCACTCGATTTTTAAACGCACCAGTCATATAAAAATTATTTTGGAGTCTCGGCCACCGGCCGATAAACATGGGTCAAAAAGTTAATCCGCTCGCTTTTCGTCTCGGTACAGTTTTCAGCTGGGCCTCTAATTGGTATGCCGAAGGCAAAGATTATCACCTATTTCTATTGGAAGATCTCAAACTGCGGTCCTTTTTATTTGCCAAATTGAAACTGGCCGGTATTACCGATGTCAAGATTGACCGGTCGATTAATACCCTTAAAATTACTCTTCATGTAGCTCGTCCCGGCGTGGTCATCGGTCGGGGTGGCTCCGGGTTAGAAGAGTTAAAGAACTTAATTACCCGGCAATTAAAAATTGACAAGCAATCCGGCAAAGCCCCCAAATTTGAGCTGGCAGTGATCGAAGTGAAAAATCCTGATTTATCTAGCCGCTTGATTGGTTTAAGATTAGCCGAGCAGTTAAACAAGCGCTATCCGCACCGCCGGGCCGCCGCCCAGATAATGGAAAAAACCATGGCCGCCGGCGCTAAAGGGATTAAAATATTGTTCTCCGGCCGCATCGGCGGCGCAGAAATCAGCCGCAAAGAAAAATTTATTTCCGGCAGCATTCCTTTAAGCACGATCCGCTCGAACATTGACTATTTTCAGCAGCCGGCTTTTACCAAGTACGGCTACGTCGGCATTAAAGTCTGGGTTTATAAAGGAGAATATGCTCCAGCCTAAACGTCAAAAATTCCGCAAAAGCTTTCGGGGCTCGATGAACGGCTTAAGTCAAGCCGGCTCGAGCTTGAATTTTGGCGACTTTGGCTTAAAAGCTTTAGATCGGAGTTGGATTACTGCCCGTCAGATTGAAGCCGCCCGGAAAACCATTACTCATCACACTAAAAGAGTCGGCCGGCTGTGGATCCGCATTTTTCCGGATAAAACCTACACTAAAAAAGGCGCCGGGGTCAGAATGGGTGGCGGCAAAGGCGAAGTGGAAGGCTATGTCTGCGTTGTCCGGCCCGGCCGGATTTTGTTTGAGCTGGCCGGCGTCGAACCGGTCGTGGCCCTGGAATCTTTTCGCTTAGCCGCCCAAAAATTACCGCTTAAAACCAAAGTAGTGACAAAATAAATCTATGACCACTAAAACCGATAAACCCACCCTACCCCAGTTGCAGGCCAAGTTGGTCAAGTTAAAACTGGACCTAAAAGTTAATAAGCTTAAGGACACCAGCCAGCTTAAAAAAACCCGCTACCAAATTACCTTATTGAAAATAAAATCTTTATGAAACAACTTAAAGGCATAGTTATTAATACCAAGATGCAGCAAACCGCCGCAGTTCAGATTACCCGCCGTTGGACCCATCCGCTTTACCAAAAAACCCTGACCAAAAAGAAAAAATACCTCTGTGATAATCAGTTGGCAGTTAGTGCCGGCGACAAAGTTTTAATTCAGGAATGCCGCCCTTTAAGCAAAAGAAAGAAATGGAAGATTGTTAAAAAAATATGATTCAACTGCGCACAATTCTTAATGTGGCTGATAACTCCGGGGCCAAAAAGCTCCGGGTCATTTTGGTCCATGGCGGCTCCCGGAAACGTTTTGGTTATCTGGGCGATCTGGTTACCGGCTCGGTTTTTGAAGCCAGCCCCAACGCCCAGGTCAAAAAAGGCGAGATGGTCAAAGCCGTGGTCGTCCGAACCAGAAAAGAACACGGCCGGCCGGACGGTTCTTATATTCGTTTCGACGACAACGCCGCCGTGATCTTAGAAAATGTGGCTGCCAAAGAACCTAAAGCCAGTCGGGTTTTTGGCCCGATTGCCCGGGAGATCAAAAACTTAGGCTACAATAAAATTGCTTCTTTAGCGCCGGAGGTGCTGTAAACTATGAAATTTAAATTAAACGACACTGTTAAAATCACTCTGGGCAAGGACCGGGGCAAAACCGGAAAAATCGAACCTGGCGCGGCCTTTAGCTTTAGCCAAAATCGCCTTAATTTGTCCGCACTGCCATCTTCAGACCCGGATCGGTTTTGAGGGAGTTAAAAAGAAAAAGTTAAGAATTTGTAAAAAATGTCAAAAACCCCTATGAACCGTTTACAGGAAAAATACTTTAAGACGATCGTTCCCGCCCTTAAAAAAGAGTTTAAACTTACCCACGACCTGGCTGTTCCTCGGTTAAAAAAGATCGTTATCAACCTGGGGATTAAAGACGGCGCCGGCGATAAAGGCGTGGCCAAGAAAGTCAGCGACTATATCAGTTTAATTGCCGGCCAAAAAGCGATTATCACCAAGGCCCGTAAAGCCGAAGCCGCCTTTAAAATCAGGCAAGGGGACCATATCGGCGTCATGGCCACCTTAAGAGGCGAACGGATGTACGCTTTCTTAGACAAACTGGTCTCGATTGTTCTGCCGCAAGTGCGTGACTTTAAAGGCATCAGCCGGACTAGCTTTGACGGCCGCGGCAATTACTCGCTCGGTTTTCAAGAACAGGTTATTTTTCCGGAAGTGAGTTATGATACAATCGACCAGACAAGAGGTTTTCAAGTAACCCTGGTTACTTCTGCCACCGATAATCAGACAGCCATTAAATTACTGGAATTATTAGGTTTGCCTTTTACTAAGTATGGCCAAAGTTAAATTTTTTAATAAACAAAAGAGGCTGCCCAAATTTCCTACCCGGAAACAAAATCGGTGTAAACTTTGCGGTCGGCCCCGGGCTTACTTAAGGCATTTTGGCGTCTGCCGGTTATGTTTTAGGGAATTAGCTACCAAAGGCGAACTGCCGGGAGTCACCAAAGCCAGCTGGTAAACTTATATGACCGATTCCCTTGCCGACCTGCTCATCAGAATTAAAAACGCCCAAAGCTCAAACCATAAAACCACATTGGTGCCTTACTCCAAACTCAAAGAAAGCCTGGTGAAAATATTAATTAAAAATAACTACTTAACTGACTATAAAGTTACCGGCAACCAACCCAAACTCAATCTAAATCTTACCTTAAAATATGTCAGAAAACAGCCGTTTATTACTCAAATCAAAAGAATTTCCCGGCCCGGCGTCCGCCGCTACGTTAATCAAGCCAATATCCATAAATTAACCATCGGTCGGAGTCTGGTTATTATTTCCACTTCCCAAGGCATGATGACCGCCAAAGAGGCTAAAAAATTAAATCTGGGCGGCGAAATTATTTGTAAAATTAATTAACTTATGAGTAGAATCGGCTCTCAACCTATTACTATTCCGGACAACCTGATTGTTACTATCGGCCGCGGTTCGATCACCGTGAAATCATCTGCCCAAGAGTTAACCCAGCCAATTCATCAGGATATTCAGGTCAGCCAAAAAGACAAGACTTTGATTGTCAAAGTAGTCCGGCCCAGCCGTCAGAGCAAGGCCTTGCACGGTTTAACCAGAAGTTTAATTGCCAACATGATTACCGGCCTGGTTAAAGGCTTTACCAAGACTTTGGAAATTCAGGGCACTGGTTACCGGGTTGTTCCCCAAGGGGCCGGGATTGAACTGGCCTTAGGTTATTCGCATCCGGTGGTATTTAACCCGCCCCCGGGCATTAAACTGGAAATCAGGGATAATAAATATCTTGTGGTCAGCGGCGCTGATAAATACTTGGTTGGCCAGACAGCCGCCAATATCCGTCACTTCCGCCCGCCGGATGTTTACAAAGGCAAAGGCATTCGTTACCTTGATGAACTGGTGCGTTTAAAACCGGGCAAAGCCGCCAAGACCGCCGGAGAACAACTATGATAAAAAGGCACTTAACCATCAAACTTCAAAGACAGTCTCGTTCCCGCCGGAAAACTAAAGGAACGGCCCTCCGGCCGCGCTTAACGGTTTTTCGTTCCTTAAAATATATTTATGCCCAAATAATTAATGATGCCCAAGGGGTGACTCTAGCCGCGGCTTCCGGGTCAGACCCGGAAGCAGTGGGCGGACAGCTTGCCGCTTTGGCTTTAAAGAAAAAAATCTCTGCCGTGGTTTTTGACCGCGGCGCTTATAAATATCATGGTCGGGTCCGTTGCTTGGCCGCCGCCGCCCGGCAGAAAGGCTTAAAATTCTGATATGCCTCGCTACGAAGAAAAAAAAGAGTTTGAAGAAAAAATTATTCAGATTAACCGGGTGTCTAAAAAAACCAAAGGCGGCAATCAAATCGGCTTTTCTGTTCTCATGGTCGTCGGCGATAAAAAAGGCCGGGTCGGCGTCGGTTTAGGCAAAGCGCCGGATGTTCTGTCCGGCATTAAAAAAGCCAGCCGCCGGGCCAGGAAAAACTTATTTAAAGTGGCGCTGAAAGGCACCACCATTCCTCATGATATTCAGGTCAAGTTCTCTGCCGCCAGGATTTTATTAAAACCGGCGCCTCCGGGCAGCGGCATTATTGCCGGCGGGGCGGTCCGGGCCGTCATGGAAGCCGCCGGCATCAATGATGTTTCCAGCAAGGTCTTGGGCACTAGAAACAAAGCCTCCAATGTTTATGCTACGATTAAAGCACTCAAATTATTATGAAACTACATTCCCGTCCCAAAATTACTGCTTCTTCTCTCAAAAGAGTTGGCCGCGGTTATGGCTCCGGCAAAGGCGGCCACACTACCGGTAGGGGGGCGAAAGGCCAAAACATCCGTTCCCGCCGCCCGCTTTATTTTGAAGGCGCGCCGATGCGCAAAAGTTTAATCCGCCGCCTTCCCATGCTTCGGGGCAAGTTAAGATTTACCGCCAAAAAAGGCCAGCCCTTAATTTTCAACCTAAAAGACTTAAATTCTCTGCCTAAAGGCGCTGTGGTTACGGTGGAAACGTTGATTAAACATCATTTATTGCCGGAGACTGCGGCTAAACTGCCGGTAAAAATCTTAGGTGGAGGTGAACTGAAACATGCCCTGAAAATCGAATTACCAATGTCTAAAAACGCTGCGAAAAAAGTAGCTAAACTATATGCTTAAGGTCCTTAATTCTCTCCAGCATTTATTTCAGATTAAGGATCTTCGCCGCAAGCTTTTGATTACCCTGTTGATCTTGGTTATTTTCCGCTTTATTGCCCACATTCCTGTTCCCGGCGTTGATTTAGCGGCCTTAAAACAGCTGTTTAATTCTAATCAATTATTAGGGATGCTGGATATTTTTTCCGGCGGCACGCTGGCCAATTTTTCGGTGATGGCCCTGGGTTTAGGCCCTTACATCAATGCTTCGATTGTTCTGCAACTTCTCATGATGGTGGTGCCTAAACTGGAAGAATTGAGTAAAGAGGGCGATTTTGGCCGGGAAAGAATCAATCAGTACACCCGCTTTTTATCCATTCCTTTAGCCGCCATTCAGGCGGTCGGCATGGCTGCTTTGCTTAAAAATCAAAATATTTTGATTTTCAACCGCCCCTTGGATTTAGTCGGCATTATCTTTACTATGGTGGCGGGCACGATTTTATTAATGTGGCTCGGCGAGTTATTAACCGAATACGGCCTTGGCAACGGCATCTCCATTCTTATTTTTGCCGGTATTATCGGCCGGCTGCCGGTGTCTCTGCTCCAAACCGGCGCCATCAGTCAAACCTTAAATTTAATGAGTTTGCTTGCCTTTGGCATCATTGGTTTAATGGTTATCTCGGCCATTGTTTTGGTTAATGAAGCTGTCCGCCAGATTCCGGTCCGCTATGCCCGGCGTCAACGCGCCGGTCCGCCGGCCGACGGCGTTCAAACTACCTACCTGCCTTTGCGGGTTAATCAGGCCGGAGTGATTCCGATTATTTTTGCGGTTTCTTTAGTGGTGATGCCTTCGGTGATCGGCGGTTATTTGCAAAGAATGGCCCGGCCGCAGCTAGCTGATGCGGCCGCTAAAGTTGTTAACTTTTTTAATCCCGGCCACGTGCCTTATCATTTAATCTACTTTATTTTGGTCATCGGCTTTACTTATTTTTACACGGCCGTGACTTTTAATCCGGACAAGATTTCCGCCGATATTAAAAAATACGGCGGCTTTATTCCCGGTATTAGACCCGGTACCCCGACGGCTGATTACTTATCCCAGGTTTTAAACCGGATTACTCTGGCCGGGGCGATCTTTTTAGGTTTAATTGCCATCCTGCCGTCAATTGCCAGCGGTCTGACCGGAATTACTACTTTAACTATCGGCGGCACCGGCATTCTAATCGTGGTCTCGGTTATTCTAGAAGTTAGTAAATCTTTAGAAGCCCAATTAATCATGAGAAACTACGAGGGCTTCCTGTAATTATTATATGTTCATAATTTTTTACGGTCCGGAAGGCTCCGGTAAATCCACCCAAGCCAAAATGCTGGCCAAAGATTTACAGTTGCCTTACTTAGGTTCAGGCGACTTAGTCAGAAAGTACGCCGCCGAAGACCAGGGGATTATGGGCGAGATCTGCCGGGAATCTTTATCTTTGGGCCACTATGTGGCCGACTCGGAAATGTTTGTGCTTTGGAAACAGCGCTTAAAAGAGTCGGATGTTCAAAACGGCTTTATTATCGACGGTTTTCCCCGGAATTCCAGCCAAGCCCTGTTTTTAGCTGACAAGCTGGACAAATACGGCCACCAAGTTGACTATGTTTTTTACCTGGCGGTTTCTGAAGCCGAGTCGGTCAAGCGTTTGCTCGCCCGGGGCCGGACCAATCCGGACGGTTCTTTGCATGACAGTCAAGAAAAAATTAAGAAGCGTTTAAAAATGTATGCTGACCAGGAAGCCGATGTTTTAAAATTCTATGAAGAAGAAGGTTTCCTCCACAAAATCAACGGCGAGCAGATTATCGAAAAGATCTTTGACGACATTAAAGCCCTAATCCAACCCCCCAAAACAACATCTAATGTTCACGACCGTTACAATTAGACGTCGAATTATGCCTAAACAAAACTCTCAAATTGTCATAGCTGTTGTTGGCATGCCCGGTTCCGGCAAATCTCTAGCCTGTGATTATTTTAAAACTAAGGGTTATCCGATCTTGCGTTTTGGCGACCAGACCGATCTGGGCTTAAAAGAGCAGGGTTTACCTCTCACCCCGGATAATGAACAGCATTACCGTGAAGCCTTAAGGCAAAAACTGGGCATGGCCGCCTACGCCATTAAGATTGAGCCACGGATCAGGCAACTTTCCACCTCTAAGGTGGAAAGTATTATTCTCGACGGCTTGTATTCCTGGGAAGAATATCTTTATCTTAAAGAAAAATTCCCCCAGCTTAAATTATTAAGTATCTATGCCCGTCCGGAAATCCGCCGCGAACGTTTAAAAAACCGTCAAATCCGTCCGTTAACCGAGGTGCAGGCCAAGGCCCGCGATCTGGCCGAATTAAATAATCTCAACAAAGCCGAACCCATCGCCTTAGCCGATTACTTAGTGGTTAACGAAGGTTCAATTCCCGCCTTCCACCAGGAACTAGATAAAGTTTTAATCTTTTTAAGATAACTATGGATGAAAAAGATTTTGCTTCGGCGGAGCTGCATCAAGAAATTTTACAACGTGATTTGAACGCGGTGATGTTAAAAGCGGGATTAGATTTAAATACCTTAGCCAAGCAAGGTTGTATTTGTTGTGACGTGGGTGCCGGGGCGGAAATTTTAGCCCTAAACCATTATCAACCCAGAATTTTAATTGCTTCCGAACCATCCGATTATCATAGTGGGAGGGGAGAAATCGAAACAAGTTTAGCTAAAATTAAAACAATTGCCCCAATTGAGTTAATTCGTGGCGAGCCAACCATGGCCTTGAAATTATGTGCTCAACAACAAAGGAAAGTTGGACTGGTAACCTGGTTAAATTTTTTTACTTTAGCTCGACCGCTGTTAACTGATGGTGGCGTGGCTGTTGCCAGCGTTGACTGGATTGATCCTAACTATTGGGGGGGGCAGGAGAATTAGTCATGGCCATAAACCCTGTGGCCGCTTTAGGTTATAAAGTTGATTGTCTTGATTGGGAGAACAGTGATGCCGGGGGCGTATTTTTAGTCGGTACGAAACTTCCAGGAAAATAATTTTTCCCTCTAAAAGCCCTATACTTTTTTCTCCAATTCAACCACTAATTGTCACGGCCGTTACTTTCAGACGTTGTTTTTCAACAGAGGTTTAACTAATTGCCAGGCTTTTTCTCCCCGCCAATCGTCAGGTAATAATTCAAACGGCAGCTGCGGATCATCTTTAAGAATCGAGAAAAACCCACTGACTACTTCCATGTTTGGATGCTTTTTTTCAGTGTGTTTATGAATAAATTCTCGATAGCGCTCGTTAAGCTCGTTTAAATTATAAACGCGGTTAATTAATTCTCTGATATCTTCCTGTCCGATTTGGCCGTCCTTTCCCATGTCAGAGATTAAAATTAATTCTTGCAGGTTGGCTTCCGCCACAAATTCATTAATTATCTTTTTCGGGTTATAAGGGGTAATCCACAGTGATTCTTGGAGCAGGCCGCAGCCGATCTTCTTCAAAAATCGGCGCAGCAGGTCCCGGTTTTTCCGCTCTTTTTCCGGAATATCGTAAGTTATCAAATAAAGCCGTTTATCCCATGCCCGCAGCGGATCGTATTGTGGTAAAAAACCAGCCAGCCGTCTTTTCCCTTCTTGGGTAATTTGCGGCTCAAGCCACAGTCTTTTGCCATATTCTACCAACCCCTCTTTTTTCAACGCGTAAAACGCCCGCTTGATTTTTTCTTCATCAAAATTATTATGGATTTTTTGAAAACTTCCCCCTAAAAATTTTCCGGCCTGTCTTGACCGGGCCACCAAGCTTAAGCCTAAAAACAATTGGAGCAAGACCAGATCAGTCATCCTAAAAGCCAGACCCCAGCTTAATGTCTCAATCTTTCTTTTTCGCGCCAGCCTCTCAAACTTATCCATCATTTTATATTATCACAAAACAACCACTAATTGTCACGACCGTTACTTTCAGATGTTGTTTTGACTTCAATAATTTCGCTCTATTAATTTAAAAACTATTTGCTATAATACTGATTAATATCTCATGCCATTAGCAGATCCCAAAGAAATAATCGAAGTCGAAGGCGAGGTTTTGGAAGCCTTGCCCAACGCCACTTTCCGAGTCAAGCTGAATCAGTCAGATAAAATTGCCCTTTGTCATTTGGCTGGGAAAATGCGGCTTTACCGGATTCGGGTTCTACCCGGCGATCAAGTCAAAATCCAGCAAAGCCCGTACGACACTACCAAAGGCCGGATTGTTTATCGCAATAAATAAGTGTATAATAAGCAGTTTGATATTTAAACAAAAGGAGAAGTCATCTGTTGGCTATCTCCTTGATTTTTTTCGCCTATGAAGGTTCAAGCTTCAGTCAAAAAACGCTGCCTGAAATGTAAAATAGTCCGCCGTAAAGGCCGGGTTTACGTTATTTGCACCAATCCGCGCCATAAACAGCGTCAAGGTTAACTATGGTAAGAATCAGTGGTATCGACATTCCTGCCGCCAAACGGATTGAAATTGCCTTAACCTATATTTTTGGCATCGGCCGCCACAATGTCAGTACCATTATCAAACTAGCCAACATTGATCCTAACAAGCGGACTAAAGATTTGACTTCCGAGGAAATCGGCCGGATTCAAAAAGCCGTCGATACCATTCCCACCGAAGGCTCTTTAAGAGGCGCGATTTTAGACAATATCAAGCGTCTTAAACAAATCAGTACTTACCGGGGTTTGCGTCACACCAACCAACTGCCGGTCCGTGGTCAGCGCACCCGTCATAATGCCCGTACCAAGCGCGGCAAGCGCATGACCGTAGGGGCTTTAAAGAAAGAAGATGCCGCTAAACTTGAAGCCGCCAAAAAAGAAAAAGCCAAAGAATAAAATATTATGCCGAAAAAACCCGCTGTTACCAACATTAGATCCGGTAATTTATTCATTACCGCTACCTTTAATAATACTTTAGCCACAATTACCGATCTCCAGGGCAAGGTGGTTTGCTGGGGATCAACCGGTCACTCTGGTTTTAAAGGCGCCCGGAAATCGACTCCGTTTGCCGCCACCACGGCGATTGAAGCCACGGTGAGAAAAGCTAAAGAAATGGGCCTAACCAGTTTGCAGGTTTTTATTAAAGGTCCGGGTTCCGGTCGTGATGCGGTTTTAGGCGTCATGAAAACCAGTGGTTTAAAAATCACTCAGCTGGCTGACATTACTCCAATACCTCACAACGGCTGCCGGCCCAGAAAGCGCCGCCACGGTTAACTATGGGAAGAACGATCCGCTCCCGTTCCAAAATTGTCAGAAAATTCAACGAAAATATTTTCGGCCAGAAGAAGTTTGATAAAATTTTAGTCAAAAAACCTCAACCGCCCGGCGCTCACGGTAAAAAACTCCGCCGCCGTTTTTCCGATTATGCCCAGCAATTAAAAGAAAAACAAAAATTAAAAGCCATCTATGATGTCGGTGAAGCCCAATTCCGAAGCTACTTTAAAACCGCCCGGAAAACTCAAACCGCCACCGGCGAAAAACTGTTGCAAATTCTTGAATCCCGCCTGGATAATTTAATCTATCGGGCCGGTTTTGCCCCCACCCGGGCCTTTGCCCGCCAGCTTACCAACCACGGCCATGTTTTAGTCGATAACCACAAACTTTCCGTTCCCTCCGCTTTGCTCAAACCCGGCCAGGTTGTCAGTTTAAAACCCAAAGCCGCTAAAATTCCTTTAGTGAAACAAATGCTGGAAAACAAAGATATTAATGTCTCCAAATGGCTGAAACGTCAGGCTATCGCCGCCAAATTTGACCGTTTACCCAAACGGGAAGAAATCGATGTGAACATTCAAGAACAATTAATTGTTGAGTTTTACTCAAGATAGGAGATTTATGAAAGCTAATTTTAAAATTACTGCTATTGCCGAAACCAAAGATTTTGGTAAGTTTGAAATCAGTCCTTTGGAAACAGGTTATGGCTTAACTTTAGGCAATGCCCTGCGCCGGGTTTTATTAACCAGTTTGCCCGGTGCCGCGGTCACCAGCATTCTGGTTAACGGAGTGACCCATCAATTTACTACCCTTCAGGGCATGAAAGAAGATATCGTCGAACTGGTTTTAAATTTAAAACAGGTTAGGTTTGCCTATTCAGGGGATAAGCCGGTGGCTGCCTCTATTGCTGCCACCGGTCCGGCTAAAGTCAAAGCCGGAGACATCAAGGTTCCCGCCACCGTTAAAGTAATCAACAAAGACTTATGTTTAGCTACCTTAGCCGATAAAAAATCAAGCCTTAATGTTAAGCTGGAAATCAATTCCGGCTGTGGTTATTCTCCGGCCAAAGACCGGTCCGCCTCCCAACTCGGCGAAATCGTGCTCGATGCCGCTTTTACTCCCGTTATCCGGGTTAATTATGCGGTTGAAGCCAGCCGGGTCGGCCGGAGCACTGATTTAGATAAATTGGTGCTGGAGATTTATACCGATGGTTCTCTCAAACCCGCCCAGGCTTTAAAAGATGCCGCCGGGATCCTCATTACCTATTTTACTCAAGTCGTTCACCCCACTTTTGCCAAAGAGGAGAAAAGAGCGGTCACGGTAACCGATGATAATGAGGTTTTAAAGTTGTCGGTTGAAGAGCTGGATTTGCCGACCAGGATTGCCAATGCTTTGAAAAAAGGCGGCTATGCTTATGTCAAAGACTTTAGCTCTGCCAGCCGCGAAGAAATTGCTAAAGTCAAAAACTTAGGCGATAAATCCATTGACATTATTCTTAAAAAATTAAAAAACAAAGGCATTGAAATTAAATAATTTATGCGTCATCGTCAAGCCGGTTTAAAACTAGGCCGTAATACTCACCAGCGCCAAGCTTTATTTAAACAGCAGGCCGGCGCCCTGATTTTAAATGAGTCTGTTAAAACCACTCTGGCTAAAGCTAAACTATTAGTCAGATTAACGGATAAATTAATCAGCCGGGCCAAAAAAGGCACCCTGGCCTCCCGGCGTCAACTCTTGGCTTTTTTTAACCGCCGCCCGGTTGTAAATAAACTGGTAGATGACATTGCTTTAAGAAACAAAACCCGGACCAGCGGCTTTACTAAATTAATCCGTTTGGGCGTCCGCCGGAGTGATAATGCTATGATTGCCCAGGTTGAATTAATTGACAAGAAAAAATGACTACTTATTCCACCAAACTGTCCGATATTAAAAGAGTTTGGCATTTAATCGATGCCCAAAATCAGGTTTTAGGTCGTTTAGCGACTCAAGTTGCGGTTAAACTGATGGGCAAATATAAACCTTATTTTACCAAACATTTAGATTGCGGCGACTACGTGGTGATTATCAACAGTGATCAGGTGGCGGTCACCGGCAGAAAAAAAGATCAGAAAAAATACTACCGCCACTCCAATTTTCCCGGCGGCTTTAAATCAATCACCCTCGGTGAACAGCTTAAAAAAGACTCCCGCCGGGCTTTAAAATTAACTATTTCCAAGATGCTGCCCAAAAATAAACTCCGCGAACCAAGGCTTAAACGTCTGAAAATCTTTAAAGACAACCAGCATCCTTATCAAGATAAAATCAAGAAAGTTTAAATTATGGCTAATTTTATCTATGCCCGCGGCCGGAGAAAAACCGCTGTTGCCCGCATTCGTTTGTTTAAAAAACCCGGTGACACCATAATTAATAATCTGCCGATCGCTAAATATTTCCCCGGCGCTATTGCCAAAAAGATGTATGAAGAGCCTTGGATAATCTGTAATGTTTTAGACAAATATCACGCCACGATCAAAGTGGTTGGCTCCGGCAAGTACGGCCAGCTGGACGCTGTTGTTCATGGTTTATCCCGGGCTTTAACTTTAGTCAATCCTGCTTTTCGTTCGCTCTTGAAAAAGCGCGGCTTATTAACCCGTGACCCCCGGACGCGTCAACGCCGCATGATCGGTATGGGCGGCAAATCCCGTCGCCAAAAACAATCCCCCAAACGTTAAACACAACATCTAATTGTCACGGTCGTTACTTTTAGTTGTTGTTTTTCCCCGCAAGATAAACACTTTTGGCAATAAATTGATGCACTTTTTTGTCTAAAATACTCGGCATTAAATTATTCCGGCTTAATTTTTTTTCATGATACTTCACAATTGCCTTCACGGCCGCCAATTTTAACTTATCAGTAATTTTCACTCTTGCGTCCATAGCCGCCCGAAACAAGCCCGGAAAAGCCAAAGCATTATTAACCTGATTGGCAAAATCACTTCTGCCCGTTCCTACAATTTCGGCCCCGGCTTTATAGGCCAATGTCGGGATTATTTCCGGAATTGGATTGGCCATTGCTATAATAATTGGCTGTTTTGCCATTAACTTAATCCCGCTTTCAGTTAACTGCCCGGCCTTAGACACGCCGATAAAAATCTCCGCCGCCCTCAAAGCTTCTTCTTTATTGCCTGCTACTTGATTCGGGTTAGTGATCTTTAATAATTCTCTTTTCGCCGGATTCAAGTTTTGCCTGGCGGGGCTAATAACGCCAGTTGAATCGCACGCCAGCAAATTATTAAAACCATAAAGGTTTAACATTTTAATAATTCCGGTTCCGGCCGCGCCGGCCCCCCAGATCACTATTTTTGTTTTTAAGCCATGTTTAGGTAAAACTTTTAAAGCATTAATTATTGCCGCTAAGACTACGATTGCCGTGCCGTGCTGATCGTCATGCATCACCGGAATGGTTAAGTCCCGGATTAATTCTTTTTCAATCTCAAAACAATTCGGCGCGCAGATATCTTCTAAATTAATCGCCCCGAACGAATCGGCAATTTCTTTCACTGTCTTGACGAATTCTTGGACATCTTGGGTTTTAATCACAATCGGGATGGCATTAATTCCGCCAAACTTTTTAAACAGCATCGCCTTGCCTTCCATAATTGGGTAAGCCGCTTTGTGACCCACATTACCCAGTCCCAAGACTGCGGAACCTTCAGAAATCACCGCTAAACTGTTCCGTCTAAAAGTTAACTTAAACATCGCTTCTTGATTGTTAATGATTTCCTTGGCCACTTCCGCTATTCCCGGAGTATATGCCAGCCCTAATTCTTGCTTGGAATTAAGTTTTTTCAGCAGTCTAATTTCCATCTTGGCCTGCCGGGAATAATCTAACGGTTTCATAATATCCGGCTCGGCAAAATATATACTTCCCGGCCGAGTTCATCTGTTCCTACTAGTTCGCCTTCGCCTTGCAAAACTCTTTCCATTGGCCGGCAAGCCCTACAGCCGTCCTGCGGACATTTAAACCGATTTAACTGTCTGGCCAGCTTCATTTCTTTAGCAATTTTTAAAATTTTTTCCTCCGCTTTTTCCAAATCTTTTAACTTTTGCTCCACCGGTTTACTCTCCCGGTCCAGATACCAGTAGCTTAATTTTTTCACTGGCCGTTGTTGCGTATGACTGACTAAAAGATAATAAATTGGCAGCTGTAAAGAATCCTCCCTTTCCTCATTTTTCCCGGTTTTGAAATCAATAATATGGACTGCCTCTTCTTCCTTTAAATACTCCAACCAGTCAATCTTGCCGCAAAGAATAATATTGTCTTTTTCCGACAGCCAGTAATAGGGTAGTTCCATCCGGATCTTCACCGCCAGATTTTTTAACGGCCCCGGGTTTCTTTCCACCCGTTCGAGCATTTCCTTACCGCGCTCTTTGTATTTAGCCTCTTCTTCCTGATTTAAAAATCCTCCCCGCTTACCGCTGATTCTTCTCCAAGCTTCGTTAAACTTGCTTAATAATGGTTCTTCAAATCTTCGGTCGACTGCCAAAACAGACAAACCTTCAATTACTCCATGAACTGTTTGGCCTAAAGACAAAGGCGGGCTGACAATGGCCAGCTTCTTTCTGGTCAGAGGATTTTTATAAACATTTTTTAAAAAATATGCCCGCGGACAAGAAAGCCAGTCAGAAATAGACGAATGCGACACCCAGACCGCGCTGTATTTATCTTTTGCCATAATTAGAATGGGTCATTGTTATTAATATTGGGTAATTAAACTTTACCGCAAATTTATCAAAAAATCCCTGATTGCCTAAAACGGCAATGGCATTATTTGGTAACTGGTTAGAAAAGATCACAGTTGTTTTATTTTATTAATTAATGTGATCGGAATTAGCGGCCGAAAGCATTTAAAGGCAGAAATTCCGACGGTACTTTAAATAGCAGTGGCCTTCGTCTTTATCAAAAGCCACCCATTGCCCGGCAAATTTAGGAAGTAAATGAGTCCAATTTTTCACTTTCATATCATTATTATATCATCTATATTTTCCAGTCAGCTTAGTCTCAGCTAAAATATGCCCGTTCATGACGGCAAGCAGTTCCTTTTTTCCCGATACGGCCGGTAAATCTAGCTTCTTATCCAAGGCATAAACCGTAAACTGGTAGCGGTGCGTTCCTGAAGGCGGGCACGGCCCGCCGTACTCATTATTACCAAAATCATTTTTGCCTACCACTGTCCCGACGCCCGTCGGGATCGTATTTTCTTTAATTTGTTGCGTCTCCGGTCCAAAATTCCACATCACCCAATGGACAAAATCTCCGCTGGGCGCATCCGGATCATCCACGATTAAACTTAATCCTTTGGCCTCTTTTGGCACTCCGCTGATATTTAACTCCGGATTAACATTCCCGCCGTCGCAGGTAAACTTGCTCGGTATCGCTTGGTTGTTGCTAAAAACACTGGTCAACTGCATAAATCTATTATAATCGATTATGTCTAATATTTGGCAATTCTTACCCAAGCCGATTTTTTGTTTGGCGCCGATGTTTGGCGCGACTGACTCGGCCTTCCGTCAACTTCTTTGTGAAATCGGCAAACCTGCCTGCGCAGGCAGGCCTGACTTAATGTTTACCGAATTTAGCAATGTCCAGGCCATTTTTTCTCCGGATATTAAAACCGTTACTCAACTTTTGTCTTACACCGCTCAAGAACAGCCATTGATTGCTCAAATTTGGGGCTTAGACCCGGAATTATTCGAAGCTGCCGCCGCTTTTATTGTTCGCGCCGGTTTTAGCGGTATCGATATTAATTTTGGCTGCCCGGAGAAAACCGTGGTCAGAAAAGGCGCTGGTGCCGCCATGATTGACGCTCCTCAATTAGCAGAAAAAATTATTAAGGCTACTCTTAAAGGTGCTCGCGGCCACTTGCCTGTTTCCGTCAAAACGCGTCTAGGTCATAAAATCATCAGGACTGAACCCTGGTTTAAATTTTTACTGCAATATGATTTAGCCGCAATTTCTGTTCACTGCCGCACCGCCAAAGCCATGTCTATTGGTCCAGCTCATTGGGACGAAATCACCAAAATTGTTCAATTGCGCAACCGCTTAAAATCAAAAACCTTAATAATCGGCAACGGCGATATTTTCTCCCGTAAAATTGCCTATCAAAGAATTAAGGAAACAAAAGTTGACGGCGTCATGATCGGCCGGGGAGTCTTTAAAAACCCCTGGATTTTTAATTCAGTCCCAACTCCCAAAACCAAAGCGGATAAAATCGCCGCCTGGGAACGTCATTTACAAATTTA
>Ga0075694_106_pt1 | contig 15873 bp, 19 predicted proteins | sample RifGroA2_FD_67695 | JGI IMG/M metagenome (GOLD analysis project Ga0075694, IMG submission 67695) | Microgenomates (Beckwithbacteria) bacterium GW2011_GWA2_43_10
GGAGTCTCCTCGTAGGCTGAGCTTAAGGTGTTTGTTGTCTTGACCAACAGAGCGGAAGCTTAATAACTTAACTTTTTTAGTGGCAAAAAGCGGCTGGGGATTGGCAAAACCAAAGGGTTTGAATTTTTCAATAAGCTTAAACAACTGCCAGTTAATTTGATTAAAATTAAGTTCACAATCAACTTCTATGTCCGGCTCGAGTTTTTTATTTAATAAAGATTTTTTGGCCAAACTTAGCAATTTCTTGGCAACTAGGTTTAAGTTTTTATTAGCAATCGTAAAACCGGCGGCCAGTTCATGCCCGCCATGTTCTAATAAATAGGGCTCTAAACTTCTAATCGCTTTTAAAATATTAAAGCCTTTCAGCGACCGACCGGAAGCTTTGGAATAATTTTTACCTAAAGCGACGACAACGGCCGGCCGGTTAAATTCTTCCATTAATTTGCCGGCGACTAAACCAACCACGCCTTCGTGATAAGTTTTTGAGGCAACGAAAATCAACGGTTGGCTGGCTGACTGCTTTAAAACTTTATTTTTGGCATCAAGAAACATGGTTAAAGTTTTGTCCTGCCTTAATTGATTGGTTTGGTTTAAGTGAGCGGCTAATCGCTCTGCCCGGTGAAGATCGGTAGTACAGAGCAAACGCAAAGCATCCAAGGCATGTTCCAGCCGGCCTAAAGCATTCAGCCGGGGAGCTAAAACATAACTAACCTGATAATCGTCCAGGACTTTTAAATCAAGATTGGCAATTTTGGCGAGAGCGATTAAGCCCGAACGTTGACTTAAGCGAAGTTTATCCAGGCCGAATTTAGCTAAACTGCGGTTGGCGTTAAGCAAAGGCACCATATCAGCGATTGTACCCAGGGCGGCTAGGTCAAGCAATTCACCTCCGAGGTGTGAACTTCTTTCACCTCGGAGGTGTCGTAACACCTCCCTTGCAAAAAACCAGGCTACCCCGGAACCAGCCAGTTTGGTGGTGTGAATAATTGCTAAAACTTTGGGAAAGAAAGGCCGATTATTTTTGTGTTTGGGCAGGTGATGATCAGTAATAATCACCTCAATCCCTAATTTTTGAGCATACTGACAACCGGTAAAAGCAGAGATGCCGTTATCAACAGTAATCACTAAAGCTGGTTTTATTTTGGCCTGTTTAATAATCAAATCAATGCCTAAGGGAGAGAGACCGCGAACCGAATCATTCCGGGAGGGAATAAACGGCAATACTTGAAAGCCAAGCGAGTTTAAAGTTTCCCAAAGAATGGCCGTGCCGGAAACACCGTCGGCATCATAATCGCCATAAATATAAATCAATTCCTGATTTTTATGGGCGATGGTTAATCGCTTAATCGCCTTGATGACTGCGGCTAATTGAAGACCAATTTGATCAAGGGTGATTTTGTCGGGTTTAATCGGATCTAAGAATTCCGCTTGCTCTTTTTTAGTGATCAATCCCCGTTTTTTGAGTAAAATATCAATAACTGTCATAATGGATTATAAATGAAGTTTAAACTATCGCCACTGGTAATGAAAGTTTTGCAAACCTTTGAGTCGGGCGGTTTTGAAATTTATGTGGTCGGCGGGGCAGTGCGGGACATTTTAACCAAAACCGAAGTGAAGGACTGGGATTTCACCACTGATGCGACCCCGGAAGAAATTCAAAAGCTGTTTCCTGACTCTTTTTATGACAATAGTTTCGGAACCGTGGGAGTAGAACTTGGAAAAAAAATTATGGAAATTACTACTTTCAGAAGCGAGGCCGGCTATTCTGACCGGAGACGGCCGGATAAAGTAGTTTGGGGCAATAGTCTGCATGAAGACTTACACCGAAGAGATTTTACTATCAATGCTATGGCTTTAGATGCGGCCCAATTAGGATTTTCGATTGAACCGAAAACTTTGGCGGCCATCAACAAAAACAGCGCTTTAATTAATCAAATCGCCGGAGAAAGAGTGCGGGACGAGTTGTTAAAAATACTTACCTCCTCTTTTCCTAAAGACGGAGTATTAATGTTGTTTGTCAGCAGATTATTGCCGTATATTTTACCGGAATTAATTGAAACGAGGGAAATTAAACAAGCCGGTCACCATACGAAAGATGTTTGGCTGCATAGCCTGGACAGTCTCGCCGCCTGTCCGTCACCTGATCCGATTGTGCGCTTGGCCACTTTGCTGCACGACATCGGTAAACCGGCAGTCAAGGCCAGCCGGGCCGGTAAAAAAATTACTTTTTACAACCATGAAGTTATCGGGGCGAGGATGACGAAAATTATCAGCCGGCGCCTGCGCTTATCAAAAAAAGACAGCGACCTGCTCTGGCTACTAGTCCGCTGGCATATGTTCGCTTATGATCCGAAAATGACGGATAAAGCCATCAGGCGGTTTATCCGCCGGATCAGCAAAGAAAATATTAATAATATGATCATGTTAAGAATCGGCGACCGGGTCGGCGGCGGCAGTAAAGCCACTTCCTGGCGTTTGCGCGAATTTCAGGAAAGAATCGGACAGGTTTTATACACACCAATGCAGATAACGGATTTAAAAATTAATGGTCGTGATGTGATGGCCGCTTTAAATATTCAAAGCGGCCCGAAAGTCGGCAAAATTTTAAAAAAATTATTTGGTGAAGTGATGGACGATGCCGCTAAAAACGACCGGGAATATTTATTAAAGAGAATTAAAGAAATCTATCACACCCCGGGGGTGTGATAGTGATAGAAATAATCACTCGGTTTCCAGGTTTTCGAGCAGTAAGTGTTTAATTATTGACAGCGACCTTTGATGGTCGGCTTGACTAAAAATAAAATCCTCGTAGGCTCCGGGTTTCCTGAAATAACTTGAAATAATATCTTTTTGGCAAAATAAATCTTTTGTGTTTCCTAGATATTCCGGCAAGGACGAATAAGGATAATCTTTTAAATCCGCAATTGTTTTAGCAATCCCAGAACTATAAGGGTTGAGGTGAATATAGCGGGAAACATGGAGCAACTGTTGTTCAGATTCAACTCTGACAGATTTAAATCGACCTTGGAAAATTGGACCGATTCGTTTATTTTTTGTATTAAAATATCGAGTGTAACTATCAGAAAATTTAAGCATAAAACTTGAAATGCCATTTTCAGTAATTTGTTTTAGTAAAAAATGAAAGTGGTTAGGCATTAAACAATAAGCAATGATTTCAACACAATATTCTTTAGCTTGATTTAATTTTAATAATATATCTGATTTGTCCAACCGGGGCATGCGGGAAAAATACGAGTAACGTTGAGATAAAATTTTATATCGGTAATAAAAAGCCGTTTCCAGAGCATGACGGTAATGAAGATCGTCTAAAAAAATCGGCATTGAAGCCACACCGCGGTTGATAATATGGTAAATTTCTCCAGGTACCAACGGATCGATTCTAATGGGCATTAACTTTACTCTATCACACCCCGGGGGTGTGAGAAATGATGTGAGAAATCCTCCCAGAGAACAAGTAAAGGAACGGCTGTGAAGGTGCTTGAATAAGTACCGGAGGCAGTGCCGATTAAGAGGGCAAAGACAAACCACTTAGTGGTGTCCCCGCCCAGAAGATATAAAGCCAGGAGCATAAAAATAATCGTTAAAGAATTATTTAAGGACCGGCCGAGGGTTTCGGTCACCGCCTTATTTACCAATTCAACAAAACTTAATTTAGGAAACAGTTTGCCCGACTCGCGGATGCGGTCATAGACCACAATCGTATCATGGACGGAAAAAGATAAAATCGTTAACATGGCAGTAACAAATAAAGCATCCACTTCCACCTGAAAATAAACGCCTAAGAAACTGAAAACGCCGAGCATGATCAAAGAATCATGCAACATGGCCAAAACAGCGCAAACACCGTACTTTTTATCATGAAAACGGTAAGCCACATAACTTAAAATAAAACCGGCGGCCAGCAAAATGCCGACCAAAGTTTTTTTAATTAATTCTTTGCCCAGAGTAGGACCAATGGTTTCAAAGCGTTTTTCCTGCACCTGACCAAAGCGGCTGCTGATTTCAACCTGCAAGGCTTGATTTTCTGCCTGGCTTAACTCTTTGGTCCTTAAAACAAAACTGTCGTTGCTTTGCTGTAAACCGGCTACGGGCACCTGGACTTCAAGCAGCTGTCTTAATTCAACCAAAGAAGCATTCACTTGAAACTCCACCAAGCTGCCGCCGGTAAAATCAACACTTAAGCTTAAACCGAAGCGAAGTAAAAAATATATGCCGGGCAGGATGAACAGCAAGGAAAAAAGAAAATATAATAGTTTGTATTTCATGAAGTTGATCATATTAAACTTTTTTAACTAAAAATAAGCGCATTAAGGTCCGGGTGACAATAATGCCGGTAAATAAACTGATAATCACCCCGATTAATAAAGTAAGCGCAAAACCGCGGACCAAGCCGGAGGTGTTTAAGAAATTAAAGTTAAGGGGGTTGATTAAAACCAGACTGGTAATAATCGTGGCCACATTGGCATCTTTGATCGAATCCCAGGCCCGGCCAAAAGCCAATTCCAGGGCAATACTAAACGGCCGCCCGGCCCTTAACTCTTCTTTAAGCCGCTCAAAAATCAAAATATTCGAGTCAACCGCCATACCAATAGTTAAGATAAAACCGGCAATCCCGGGCAAAGTGAGGGTAACGGGAATCAATTTATAGATAGCTAGGGTAATTAGACCATAGATAACTAGAGCCACATCAGCTAAGAAACCATTGACGCCGTATAACAGAATCATAAAAAGAGCCACCAGGCCCAAACCAATACTGCCGGCGATGACGCTTTTTCTGACCGAGTCGGAGCCGAGAGTGGCGGAAATATTTTTCTGCTCAATAATTTTAATCGGCACCGGCAAAGCGCCGGCATTCAACTGAATGGATAAATCGGTAGCCGCTTTAGTAGTGAAATTGCCAGAAATTTGAGCTGTTCCAGAAAGAATCGCTTCACTGACGACCGGAGTAGTAACTGGTTGATTATCAAGAAAAATAGCTAGCTGACGGCCAACATTCCTTTGGGTAATTTCTCCAAATTTTTTTGCCCCTTCAGTGGTAAACTCCAAACTAACTTCAGGTTGACCAGTATTATTCCCACCTTGACTAAAAGTAACTGTGGCTTTTTTTAAATCTTTCCCCGTTAATCCGGTAGGCAAAAAACGGAAAGTTTCGGCTCCCGGTGTCGCTTCTAAATCTTCCCGGAAATCAAGTTGAGCGGTTTGCCCGATTAAGCTAATCGCCTCACTGACATCTTTAACTCCGGACAACTCCACAATCAAACGATAATCATCTTGAAAGTTTGAAGTTTGAATCATCGGTTCGGAAACACCATATAGATCGACCCGACGAGTAATCACTTGCTTGACTGATTCCAAGGCGGTCGTCCGGTCATTAGGATCAATGTTTCCCATATCCGCCTGCAGTAATAAATGGGTGCCGCCCTGAAGATCCAAGCCGGTTTTTAAAGGATATTGGGGGATTAAATTGACGGCGATGGCCACAGCAGTTAAAGCCAAAATAAACCACAAACGCCACCAAAGTTTTTTCATACCGATTATCGGGAAGGCAAAGAATTAAGAGATAATTGTTTGACGCCCTGAAAAGTATAGATGACTTGGCCGGTTTCTAAAATCGTTTTAACTTTAACACTATCACCGACCCTAATACCGACGGTTTTAACGAATTGACTGGGGACGGTGACGCCGATACTGTTGCCAACCCGCATAACTTTTTGACTCATATTAACTCACCATCTCCTCTTCATCGCCGATTAACATCACCCGGCCGGCCGTTAAAATTTTTTGCAAGAACGGATCGCGCCGTTGTTTTCTAAATTCAAACTCTTCAACCGTCATCGGCGCATAGTTGATTTCTTTTTCCCGCTGGGATTCGGCTTTACGCACCAGTTGATTTAAAGTGTTTAAATTAATACTGCCGACTAATAATAAGTCAATGTCTTCGGCGGATTTCCGGGGCATTCTCCGGGCATAACGGCCGGACAAAAGCGCAAACTTTAAATTGCCCAAAGCATTTTTGTGTTTGATAATTTCCGCCCCCAACCCGACTGTTTTGGCGGTTAAACCAATTAATTCCTGATAAAAAGGGTAAGATTTATTGAAAAAATAATAGAGGCGGTTGGCCCGGGCTTCTTTTTTAACTAATCCCCGTTTTTCCAGCCGGCTTAACTCACGCCTGACGGCATTAATTTCTTCTCCGATTAAACGCACCAGCTGGCGGACATAAAACATTTCCTGGGGCTGATTAAGAAATGACTGAATTAATTTGACCCTGACCTTAGAGACAAATAAATCTTGTAACTCTGCCATAACTTAACTCCTTTGAGGCAGGTTTAATAAGCGACCTTGGTGCCTACCGGCAAAACTGAAATCCAGATTTTACCCGGATTGAAAATAATTTCTTTGCCTTGATCATCAGAGAAGATAGTCCGGCTAAGACGTTTGGTTTTAACCCAACTGCCTTCAATCGCCTGACCGTCTTTAAAAATGTAAGCTTTGCCTTTACCAGTGGTGCCGTATAACAGATGGACATTGTCGGGATAGCCATCATTGGCTTTTCTTTCGCTAACCAGCTGAACGATGAGATTTTTGGCAGTTAATGGCTGGTTGGTATTTAAGTCTTGGTGGAGCTGGCCGGCGTTGGAGCGCTGATAAAGATTCTGATCTTTATCATACTGCCAACTGACATCATAATCAGTATATTCCCAAAAGGGATAGCTGATTTTTTGAACTGCTCCCCGATTGGCAGGCTGGATTTCTTCTTTGGCAAATTTCCAGGGTGTAAAATCGTCAAGCCAATTGTTTTGCTCCGGATCAAGGTTGGTAAAACCGCGCTTGGCACCGACTGCCCAGAGTTTTTCGGTGGTGGAATACATGGTGTGTTCCGTGGCCACGGTCCGGCCCAGCCGTTCATAGTCGCGCCAAAAAGTGGGATAGCCAATGGAAAACTGGTTTAAATCATTGGCACCGGCCCAACCATAACTATCAAGTTGACCTAAAGCGTTAGCCGGGCCAGGAGTGTTGGCGCCGCCAACGTGAACATAAAGAGGCAGGTTATATTCTGAAGCCCAATCGACAAAGTAGGTCCGGGCGCTTCTGATCGGCCCGAGCGTAGTTTCGTAAGCGGCTGCCTGACAGTAAAACAAGGCCATAAAGCGGGTAATGCCGCCTTCGGCCACGGCTTCATAAATAATATCGGCGTCGGATAAACCTGATTGGGGCCGGGCTTCCAGATGATTTTCAATCATCACTGCCAGCGGCCGGCGGCTTTCCCAAATATTTTTCTCGGCTCTGGTAAATTTAGCTCCGTTTAAAGGACAAGTTTCTGATTTTGAACCGCTAACCTCGATTAAAGCTTTGCGGTTATTATTATCTTCAATCGGATTATTAGTCGTGTCAGTCAAAGGCGAGGTAAAAATCGTCCCGGAATTGGCAGCAATAAAAACAGCGTAAGCAATCCCGGCAGACAGCAGATAAATACCGAGACTGGATAAGATTAATAACAATTTTGGGTTGGCAATCTTCATAATATATAGTGAGAGCTTATTTGGCAATTTGAATCGCCTTGCTTTCCTCCTTGGATAATTCATAACCTTCGGCTTTGCCGGCTTTGATGGTCTTGGTGTAAAGCCGGGTAGTTTCCCGCGAGTGCAGCGAACTGATGACTAAGCCGTTGTCTTTAGCATCCAGCAGGGCTAAAGAAAAGCTCTGATCGCCACCGGTCTGGGAAAAAGGATTAAAACGAACAAAGCCAATTTTTTGCAAACTGGATTTGAGGTTAATTTTGAGCTGATTTAAAGCTTTTTGCAACTGAATAATTTCTTTTTCGTTTAAATCAAGCTGGCTTAAAATTTGAGACAAAATGGTTTTGAGGTCTTTTTTGGTAATGTTTCTGGTTAAGCGGCGGTAATGAAGCATCGTCTGGACCAATAAAACCGTCACAATCGCCAGCCAAAAAAGGAGAATAAAAACTAACCACTGGACCACAATAGGGTTGAGTACCATATAGGTTCGATTATATAATAAAAAACGTATGAGCAAAAGAAGAACCAGAAAAGAAAAAATAAAATCCCAGTTAAAAAAGACGAAGCCGGCGGCGGCGGAACCAATAGAAAAAAACTTAATTTTCAAAGATTGGCTGAAAACCGGTTTAATTACTTTGGGATTGCTGATTGTTTTAGGAATGATAACAATTTTTTTAAAGCCTTAGCCCGATGGCTGAACTGATTTTTTTCGAGCAAGGAAGCTTGGGCGAAAGTTTTGTTTAAAGCCGGGCTAAAAAAGATCGGATCATAACCAAAACCGTTCCTCCCGATCTCCTTAATGGCAATAAAACCTTTGGCTTCTCCGGTAAAAATCCGGCAGATCTTTGCCGCCGGATTGATATAGGCTAAACAGCAAATAAACTTAGCCGCTCTTTGAGGTTGGGGCAAGTGATTCATGAGTTGTAATATTTTTTGGCGGGCAACGGAAAAACCATTAAGCGCCAAACGGTGAGAATGGAGTCCCGGCCGGCCGTTTAAATAATCAATACATAAACCGGAATCGTCGCCAATCACCGGCAAATTGAAAAACCGAGCATAAGCCTTAGCTTTAAGAATAGCATTGGCTGAAAAAGTTTTACCGGTTTCTAAAACCTCCAAGTTTTTAGGAGCCAAAATGGGTTGATAATTGAATGGCTGAAACAAAGCTTGAAATTCTCTTAATTTATCTTTATTTTGCGTCGCCAGCATGATTTTAATCATAGTTAATACTGCTTTAAATAATTAAAGAATTCCGGAAACGAGCCAAAAAATAATCCCCAGGCCCCAAAAGCCGCGGCCCCGAAAATATAAAAAATTGTATAAGTTAAACCTAGCGGACGATGTTTAAAATTTAGTTTGAATTTTTTAAATAAATAACCGGTTAGACTCAAATAAATTAACATGGCCGGAAAGCTAGTGATTAAAGATAAACGACCTTCAGTTAAATTAACTCCCCACATTAAACCGGAAAAAAGACTGAGAATATAAATAATAATCGTTTCTTTTCGGCTTAAAGCCTTTGGATAAGGCCGTTCAACCTCTAAAAACAAGCCAATAATCGATGCGAACACAAAAGGCAGATACATAAAAATGTGACTAATAGTTTCATCTAATAAATCGGAGAATTGATAAAAAGAAAACTGATTGAAAGGGGAAATAATTTTGGCGGAATCAAAAATAATATGGAGCACAATGGCTAACCACCAAAAACCAATAACAATATAAAGCCAGATTTTTAAACTGGAACCGGCAATAATCGTCGGGCCGGTTTTTTGATGCCGCCGCAATAGATTAAATAAATAGTAAACAAAAATTAAAGAAAAAACTAGGAAGAAACTGTCTTTAACCACATTGCCCCAATAAACTTGCTGCCAAATGGTTAGAGGAACATTGTTGTTGCCGATAAAACGAAAGACAAAATAAAGACAAAAAAAGGCAAAAGCAATTAATTGCAGTCTAACAACCTGGTTCATTTCTTCAGGCGGGCTAAAAGAGTTTTTTCCTGCAGAGTTAAAATGCCCAGGCCAAAAAGGATTAAAATAAAATAAGCCAGCCAGCCAAAAATAGGAATCAGCTGCAAAATTACCATAATTATCAAACCCAAGGCCAGGCTCAAATAAGGTTTTTCAAGTCGGACATCTTTTAATAAGCGGCTGCCCAGACTGAAGGCGGCTAACAGTTTAGCCAGCGGGAAAGAAACAAGATAAAATAAAATCGTGACCACGCCCAAGGGAATACCAATTAAGGAAATAATAAAAAGGCTGGCCAGCAGGGGCATTGCGGTTAAAAATAATAAGCCCCAACCGATGACGGCACCAGGCTGTTTTAGACCTAAACTTACCAGTTGTTTGACTAATTGAGGCAAAAAAGCAATTAACAACCAGCCAATTAATATTTCAATTGTCAGAGAAGCTAGTTTTTCTAAAAGAATCAGGCCGGTAATAACTTTAAGGGTAGGAATTAAAGTTTGATCAACTCGCCAGGCAGTGAAACCGGTTAAACCAACCGCTGCTAAAAAAAGTAGAACCAGGGTAATCAGCTTTTTCATATTTAGGTTAAGGTAGCATAGGTTTAAACTCCTGACAAGATTTTGCTATAATGAATTGATGGAGTTTGAATTAAATCAAGAAACCGAAGTTAGCGAGATTAGCTGGAAGTTAGTTGCCGGCTTAAAAATGGCTGTTATTGTGGGAATAATTTTAGTAGCCGGATTGGGATTTGCCTGGCAGAAGAGAAACGCCGAGATTAATCAAGCCAGAACCAGAACCGGTTTTGGCAGTTTAATTAATCAGGCCGACGGCGCCATTTTAACTATTCCCTATCAGCAAACTTTGTATAAACACTTTGGCAATGCGATCAATCCCCAGGTGAGAATTCCGGTAAAAACTATTACCGGTTATAAAAAGATTGAGTTTTTAATTGATAGCGGCGCAGTGGTGTCGGCTTTACCGAAAACCATGGCCGAACAGGTGGGAGTTAATTTAAGCGAACTGCCCAGAATTACCATCGAAGGCTTTGCCGGCCAAAAAACTTTTGCTTACCGGGGTGAGTTCGTGGCGATGATCGGCGATGAAGAAACAGTGATCCCGGTGGTGTTTTCGGAAAACCCTCAAGCCAGTAATATTTTGGGCAGGATCGGATTTTTTGATCAGTTTAATATTATGTTTGATGCTCAAGATCAAAGTATAATAATCAGCAGGAAGAAATAACTTATGAGGTTTAGCACGCGTTTACTGCATTGGTTTTATCAGCTGTCCTGGAAAAAAGTAATTGGTTTAAGTCTGTTTTTATTGATTGTGGTGATGGTGCCGATCAGTATTCAGGTAGCTAATAACCGGACCAGGACCAAGTCCGAAGCAGCTTTAATTCAACCATCGGTGCAACCGGTGACAACTGCGTTTCAAACTCCAACCGGGCCGCCAAAAATATATTTGGTGGATCATTTTTTCGGTAAAGTGGGCGATTCAGTCTTAATTCACGGAGAAAATTTGGGCGGACTGCATCAACAGAGTTCAGTGGTTTTGGCCGGACAAAAAATCAGTGAAGAAAATTTAGTCAGCTGGACCGGCAAGTACATTGAGTTTAAGGTCCCGGCCAATGCCCGATCAGGCAGAGTGGAAATAAATATTTTGGGGCAAAGGACCAGTTGGCCGGGAATCTTTTTCGTGACGGATGATTCGGTGCAAACAGAAATAAATTTAAATAAGAGCAACAGTGATCCTAACTTAGCCAACCTGACCGGAACCAACCTGGAGGGCGGCCAAGAATTACTGGTATGGTTATTAATTATTAATGGCGACGGTGAGTTAAAGCTAACTGCCGGGTCGGGACTCACCATGACGCAAACCACGATGAGTTTACCTTTAGGTAAAATTTATGAAGTGAAGTTGGGCTTGGGAAAGAATTTAACCCAATTGCTGAAAGTGGAGAAAAATGACATTCAGGTAGTCGGCATTGCCCGGGCAGAACTGTCCACCGGCGACGGCCGGCTTATCCCCCTTAAAGTCAAGAAATTCAATCTTTGGGTGGCATTGCTCATATTTACGGAAATCAAAAAACTTTTGAGCTACTTTCACAATTGGTTAAAGGATTACCAGAGAATCAAACAAATGGCGCTTTGGTAATAGCTCAGAATAGCCTGGATACAATTAGAGGCAATATATCACGATCGGGGCAGGCTGTTCCTTTTTTGTCTTGAGTATTCCACACCCGGTCTGGAGAATCTGGAGAATTTTTCTAAATCCTGAAACTGTTATACTTTCAATATTATGCTCTTAAAAAAGAAACGAAACTTAATTTTTATTTCCTTAATTTGGATATTAAGTATTTTAGGCTATGTCTGGTTAATCAAACAGCCATTTTCACAGCAAATAAGTTGGTTAGCCCAAACCCATAAAGTCTCATTGTTTATTTGTTTGGTGTTAATAAAAATTGCCGGTTTGGTATGGCCGCCGCTTCCCGGCGGCGTGTTTAATTTAGCGGTTATTCCCTTTTTAGGCTGGCAGTTAGCTTATCTTTCCGATCTAACCGGCACAATCATTGGTGTTTTGATTGACTATTCCCTGGCCAAAAAGTGGGGCTATAAATTGTTAGATAAAATCTTTGATGAGGATACCGTTAATAAAATTAAAAATTTAAAAGTCAAAACTCACCGTCAAACAGAGTTTAGTTTTATGATGACTTTAAGTTCACGGTTACTATTAACAGAGATTAGTTACTATGCTGCCGGTTTATTGAAAATTAATTTCTGGAAGTTTTTAGCCGGAGCGATTGGTTCGCATCTACTACTGGGTGTTCCTGGCTATTATTTCACCGGGGTTTTATTTAGCACCAAGACTATCTATTTGGGAGTGATCGGCTGGATTGTTTTAATTCCTTTATTGTTAAAAATAAAAAACAGATATTTTGAAAACTAAGATGCTGAAAACAATGTTCAGAAAAATTGTCAGGAAACGGTCGGAAACGGTGGTTAATAGAATTATGCCGTATATCAGGAATTCAAATAAAATAATTGATATTGGCTCGGGAATGGGCGATGTGGCCGGCTTAATTAAAGCGCAAGGAAAAAACATTACCCCTGTTGATGTGGCCGGCTTTCACGGACCAAGAATGATTAAAACCATCATTTATGACGGTAAAACCTTGCCGTTTAAAAACAAATCTTTTGATACGGCGTTATTACTAACGGTAATGCATCACACACCTGACCCGGAAATGGTTTTTAAAGAAGCAACAAGAGTGGCCAAAGAAATTGTGGTGATCGAAACTTCTTATACCACGCCATTAAATCGATTTTTAACCATAATTTCCGACACCATTGGAAATTTAAGGTTGGAAGCTTTTTGGGGTTCATATAAAACGGATAAACAATGGAAGAAATTTTTTAACGATCACGGGTTTATAGTAAAGGAAAGTCGTAAATTTAACGATAAAAACTTAGGGATTATTCCCTTTCTGCATATTTTATATTACCTAAGAAGAAAATAGACTCCGACCGACATTCGCTAGAATTCCTCCTCGGTTTTTTCTCAACTAAGCTAATTTATCCTTGGGTTTCTTTTCGAAGAACCTGAGTCGACTCGGCATCGATTCTTTCTTTGGATCCATGGGCATATTAAAAAGTTCTATTTAAAAATCTCACCTTCCAAACTTTTGGCCAATTTTAAGAAAAACTCTTCCATCTGGTTAAAATCAAGGGGTTTAAGCATTTTCGGCAGATCTTTAAAAGCAACAACTTTTGTCAATGTCTGCCCTAACTGCACCGGATCAATCGGCCAATCAAATTTAGCCCGGGCCAAGTCAATCAATCTCGGCAAAGAATAATCAGATTGTTTCATAATAAAATAGAGATCCACAAAATCCCGCTCCCGTGCTTTCATGGCAATTGTGTGAACCTTATTAGCAGCGATATCTTCCAAGCTGTCAATTTCCAATCCCCGCCAATTCTGCCCTATGTTAATGCGTAAAAACGGATAATAATTAAAGTCCACTTTTAATTCCGTTGTTGGAAATTTAAAAATAAAAGTATGTAATCCTAAAAATTGCCTGTGAATAATCGATTTTGCCTTGAGTTGACCACCGGCTAAGCTAACAAATTTACTGACACTGGGCAAATGGATTTCTTTGTCCGAAAAAAGATCAATATCATAAGACTCTCTGTGTTTAAGATAAAATTCTGCCAGCACGGTTCCGCCGGTCCAATAGAAATGCCTTATTATATAAGGCTCTTTCAGGACAAGTGCCAAAAATCGCTTTTGATTGCTATCGAGGACGGACGTTTTCCCCATAATAAATAGTTAAAATATACTACCGTATTTGGGTCCAGTTGATCTTTAATTTCAGGCCAGGCTCTTTTAATCTCTTTTTTGTCTAATTTTTCGCCATCCAGGCCGTAATTAATCAGCTGGGTCAAGCGCCACAGCCGGTACTCTTTGGGATGTTTCTTCTTGAATTTTTTCTCATCCGTCGACCAGTTAAACATATAGTCTATTTTACCATTTTTAAGAGGTAAAAACCAAAAGAGCTAAGCCGAGAGCCAGGCAGTAATAAGCAAACCAGGAAAACTTGCCCTGGGAGAGGAATTTTTTTAAAAGTTTTAGGACAAACAGACCGGAAATAAAAGCGGCGATAAAGCCGGTTACTAAAGGCAAACCCAGCGGAGAAGAAGAAAAATTTAAATCCTTTAACTGCAGTAAAGCGGCGCCGAAAATTGCCGGCAAAGCCAGTAAAAAGGAAAAATTAAATACCAGTTCGGGTTTTAACTTAGCAAAGATGCCGGCGCTGATCGTACTGCCGGAACGGGAAATGCCGGGAATAATCGCCAGTGCCTGAAATAAACCAATCAACAGAGTGTTTTGCCAAGTCAAGCGGGTACGGTTGGCTTGAGAGAAAAAATAGCGGGTAAAAAATAATAATAAACCGGTGATTAATAAAGCTAGGGCAACTAATTTAACTGAAGAAAAAAGGGCTTCAATGGAAGAGTTGAGCAGAATGCCAACCATTCCGGCGGGAAGACTGGCAAATAAAATAAAACCAAGAGTTTTTTTATCTAAAGAAAACAATTGACGCCACAAAACAACAATTACGGCTAAAGCTGTGGCCAAATGCAAGAAAACATCAAAAACCACCGGCGGAGTGAGCAGGCCGAAAAAATGCTGAACAATAACTAAATGGCCGGAGCTGGAAACCGGCAAAAATTCAGTCAGACCCTGTAACAGGCCTAAGATTAGAGCCTGGATCAGCGTCATTTTTTCCTGCCCTTGCCATACCAATCCATTAACATTTTGGAGACTAAATCTTTAGCACCCAAACCGATGGCCAGACCAACGCCTAAAGCCAAAGTGGTGATGATGCCGATGAATAAAATGTTAATTAAGGATTGAGCAATACCGAGCTCGTTGATCGCCGCTAAAGCAGTCACAATGACGACCAAATAGCTGGCAACTTTGCTTAATAACCGGCCGGTTTTGGGATCGATTTGATTGACCGCGCCTTTGATCAGGCTTTCAACCAAACCAGCCAGTAAAACACCGACAGTCAAAATTAAAATTGCCGAAACAATGTTGGGAATATAACTTAAAACGCTGGCTAAAACCGAACCAACGGTCGTTAAACCCAAAATATTGACGCCGGCCATAAAGAAAACAATAACAATCAGCCAGCGGGCAATCTCGCCGCTAATGACTTCAGCTTTAAGTTTAATCTCCGCCTGGGACAAAAATGATTCCAGGCCGATTTTTCTTAACATCTTGTCGAGTTTAACGGCGGATAAAACTTTAACAATAATCACTTTAACCCATTTGGCCAGAATCAGACCGACGATAAAAATCAGCAAAGCGCCGAAAAGCTTGGGTAAAAAATTAAAAAATTGAGTGAAAATATTAGCGGCGGCAACCCAGACAGCTTCCTGCCAATTACCAATCGTGCTCAATGACGAGTTCATTTAATTAATCACCCCCTTTCAAAATAATTGTAGCCTAATTTGCTATAATAAGCACGCTAGGAAGTGTGGTGACGCCCCGATAGGGTTTTTACCCATCGAGGGAGGAAAGTCCGGACTGCGGGAAGCAGGGTGCTTGGCGCAAGCCTTGGCTCCGCCGGGCATGGCCAGCGGAGACAGTGAAGCCACAGAGACGAGTCCGCCAGCTGGCGGAGTGAAACGACCCCGACACCAATGTCGTCGGGGGCTTGTCCGCCATAGGCGGGCGAGGGTAATTCTCCCCGCAGCAACTTCCGAATGAGTCGTTATCAGGACGCTTCCCCGAGACCCCGACTACGTCGAGGGCACGGCTCGAAGTTTGAAGGCATAGAGAGATGTCATCATCCGCCAGCT
>Ga0075694_107_pt1 | contig 14236 bp, 16 predicted proteins | sample RifGroA2_FD_67695 | JGI IMG/M metagenome (GOLD analysis project Ga0075694, IMG submission 67695) | Microgenomates (Beckwithbacteria) bacterium GW2011_GWA2_43_10
CGAAGCGATTGTGTTAGGCTGTACCGAATTGCCTTTGGTATTTCCTAAAAACTACTCTTTGCCGGTTTTGAATACTCTGGAAATACTAGGAAGAGCGTTATTAAAAAGGTATTATAAAGGAGAGTAAATATGACCAATAAAAAGAGAGTTTTATCAGGCATCAGAGCCACGGGCAGGTTGCACCTTGGTAATTATCTGGGGGCGGTTAAGGGTTTTTTGACCCTGCAGGACAATTCGGAATATGAATGTTTGTATATGGTGGCGGACATCCACACGATTACTACGCCTTACAGTATTGATGAACTAAGGCAAAACCGGATCGAAGTGATCATGGATTATTTGGCGGCCGGCTTGGATCCGAAGAAAAGCATTTTATTTGAGCAGTCGGAGGTAAATTTACATGGCGAACTTGCTTTTTATTTATCCAGTGTTGTCACCGTGGCCCGAATGCAGCATTTGCCGACATTTAAGGAGAAAATCCAGCAGCATCCGGATAACGTGACCATGGCCTTGTTAAATTACCCGGTGTTAATGGCGGCGGATATTTTGATTTATAAAGCCGGTTTGGTGCCGGTGGGGATTGATCAGGAACCGCATTTGGAGATAGCGAGAGAAATTGCCCGGAAAATGAACGAAGCGTTTGGTATGGATTTCCCCGAACCCAAACGGTTTGCCACCAAAGGCGAGTATGTCCCCAGTTTATTGGGCGAGGGCAAGATGAGTAAAAGCATTGAGGGCAGCTATATTAATTTGACCGACGATTTGGAGACGATTAAGAAAAAATTGGCGCAAACGCCGACCGATGAGGGCAAGGGAAAAGTAGTGCCGACCAGCGGCGGGGTGGCAAATTTATTGACGTTTGTCGAGTTGTTTCAAGGTGCTGATAAACGCGCCGAATACGAGAAAAAATATACAGGCGAAGGAATAAGATATAAGAATTTCAAGAATAGTCTAGCCGAGGCGATTTATAAAGACTTGCAGCCGATCCGGGAAAAACGGAAAGAGCTGGAAGCCAAACCGGAATATGTGGGCCAGGTAATTAAAGACGGCGCCGCGCGGGCGAGAATTTTAGCCCAGAAAACTATCGATGAAGTCAAAGCCAAAATGGGACTTAAGGGAGGGACATGACGTATATAAATCGATTGACGATCGGAAGTGAAATTATATATAAAGCTTGGTGGGAGGGACGATATTTGTGGCGGGAAATTAGCACTTAGCGATTAGAGCTTAGAGGTTAGCAACATACCCGCCAAACAGGCGGGTTTTTTAATTTATGTTACCAGATTTAAGAACATCATTAGGATTTGACGCTTTGCGGGAGGCGGGTTACGGTTTTAGCGACTTCTCCGGCCCGAAGCAGTTTAGAATGCAGGCGGAGATTTTAGACGGGGCGGAGAGAAACGGTTTAACCCGACGATTTATTTAAAACCAGCGAAAGAGAAGGGAGGTGATTTGTATGGAATGATTATTAACCCGGTAATAGTGGATAAGAAAACTAATTCCTAATAGAACTATCAGGAACTGGATTAAGGGGAGAATTCGGGGAGTGAATATTCGGAAGACAGTTCCGTGGGAGAATTAGTCCGGGCGGCGGTGAAACGGGTATATGTTGAACCCAAGGCTAAACAATTATCTGATAGACAAAAAGCATTTGACAGGTTAAAACAGTGGCAGAAAAAGATTGGCACTTTTAAGGGGTTGGATTATAAAGCTTTGATTGAGTATGGCCGAAAATACTAAGGTAGTGGTTGATGCTTCGGTAGTCTTAAACTGGCTGTTGCCAGATGAGAAGAAGGCAGAGAAAACCAACCGGATTTTTGACGAACTTCATCAGAAAAAGATTCATTTAATTGCCCCAGCGCTTCTTTTTTATGAAATCATTAATGCTTTAAAGTCAACCGGTTTAAGGAAGAGAATGAACCCAGGCGAGATTATTGAAGCGATGGCTGTATTTCTGGATTTAAAGATTAAGTTAATTACTCAGGAAGACAGGGGAATGGAAATTATAAAAACCGCGCTCAAATTTAATTTAACAGGGTACGATGCGGCTTATGTCCAGTTGGCTAAGGATTTACGGGCTAAATTGCTGACTTTGGATAAGAGACTACTATTGAAGTAAACGAGCTTCCGGTTGGGGCAAAGGTGAGATAAGTGTGTTAGAATTGGAGAATGAAAAGAAAGACAGAGCCAAAAAATCCCCAGGGAATCGATAAGCTGGCCAAGGCGATCGAAAAGCAAACCGGCGGCAAAGTAAAAGTTAAACAGATTAATTTTAATCTGAAGCGGATGGTGATGTGGCTGGTGGTGATATTTTTTGTAATGCCGTTTTTCCTGTCTTTGTTTGCCGGTCCTTTGCCGGCAGGAAGTGTTGGTTTAAGTCAGTTATTGATGGACATCAAAGAGGGAAAAGTGGAAAAAATTTCCGTGGAGGAAGAAAAACTTTTGGTTAAATATAGAGATTCAGAAGGGTTGTTGGAGTCGAGAAAAGAGACGAACGAAAGTTTTATGGAAGTGCTGAATAATGCCCAGATTGACCCGACGACAGTGAATTTTGAAACCAAAAACACATCAGCGACCAAGGCTTGGGCTAATATTATGGAAATATTATTACCGGTTATTTTAACCGGGGCAATTTTCTTATTTATTTTTAAACAAGCCAGAGGGTCGCAGGATGGGTTGTTTAACTTTGGGCGGTCAAGGGCCAAGCTGTTTATGAAAGGCAAACAGAATGTCACTTTTAAAGATGTGGCCGGAGTCAGGGAAGCCAAAGAGGAGTTAGAAGAGATTGTGGATTTTTTAAAGCATCCGAAAAAATATAAATCCGTGGGAGCGAGAACGCCCAAAGGAGTAATTTTAATTGGTCCGAGCGGAGTAGGTAAAACGCTTTTGGCGCGCGCCGTTGCCGGTGAGGCCGGGGTGACGTTTTTCTCAATGGCCGGCAGTGAGTTTATGGAGATGCTGGTCGGGGTGGGTGCCAGTCGTGTTCGCGACCTCTTCGATTCTGCTAAAAAGAAAGCACCGGCAATTATTTTTATTGATGAGATTGATGCGATCGGCAGACAAAGATCGCGGGCTTTAACCGGCGGACATGATGAAAGAGAGCAAACATTAAATCAAATATTGGTGGAGATGGATGGATTTTCTCCCAATGAACAAATATTGGTAATGGCGGCGACGAACCGAGGCGATTTGCTGGACCCGGCACTGATCAGGCCGGGAAGATTTGACCGGAGGATTGTGTTGGATATGCCGGACATTGAAGGCAGAAAAAGAATTATGGCGATTCATGCTAAGGGTAAACCATTTGCTGCGGTGGTAGATTGGGAAAAATTGGGAAAAAGAACCGTCGGTTTTTCCGGAGCGGACTTGGAAAATATGCTTAATGAAGCGGCGATTGCGGCGGCCAGATTGAATAAAAAAGCGATTGATATGAAGGACTTGGAAGAGGCGGCTTTGAAAGTGAAGCTGGGGCCGGAGAAAAAATTAACCCAAACCAGAAATGATTTAAGAATGACAGCCTATCATGAAGGGGGACACGCGGTGGTGACTTATTTTCTGCCGGAGATGGACCCGGTCCATCGGATCAGTATTGTTTCCCGGGGCGGGTCTTTGGGCCATACTTTAATCCCGCCCAAAACAGACAGATATACGGAGACCAAATCGCATTTACTGGCGCAGATTACTTCGCTATTAGGCGGCAGGACGGCCGAGAAATTAATTTTTAAAGAATTAACCAGCGGGGCGGCCAATGATATTGCCAGAGCCACCGAGTTAGTCAGAGCGATGGTGGTCAATATGGGGATGAGTGAGTTGGGGCCGATTAATTTTGGCCCAAAAACGGATTTTTCGACCACGGGAATGAATTGGTATGAACCGGAACAGCTATCTGAAGCCATGAGGGCTAAGTTAGATGAACAGATAAAAAAGATTGTGGATGAAGCCAATAAGAAGGCTGAAGCAATTTTGGTTAAAAATAAAAATAAACTGGACTTAGTAGCTAAAGCCTTACTGGAAAAAGAAACCTTAGAAGCAGAAGAGTTTGCAGAGCTGATGCAAAAGAAATGATAGAATGTTTTCATGAAAAGATTGGTATTGATTGACGGGCACGCATTGATTTTCAGGGCTTATTATGCTTTTCCGGCGAGCTTGACCAATAAAGAGGGGAAACAAATTAATGCGGTTTACGGGTTTAGCTCGATGCTGTTATCGGTGATTAAAGAACTGCAGCCGGAGTATCTGGCAGTGGCATTTGATCTGGATAAACCGACTTTCAGGCATCTCGAGTATGCGGGCTATAAAGCCCAGCGGCCGGAAGTGGACATTGAACTTAAAGATCAGCTGGGAAGAGTGAAAGAAGTAGTGAGGGTTTTGAATACCCCGATCTTTGAAGTGGAAGGCTTTGAGGCGGATGATGTAATTGGGACGCTCGCTCAGCAGGCTAAAAATGTTGAGACAGTAATCGTAACCGGAGATAAAGATGCCTTGCAATTAGTAGACGACGAGAAAACCTTGGTGTATGTTCCCGCTAGAGGAAAAATTCCGGCAAAACTTTACGATGAGGCGGCCGTGGAGGAGAGAATGGGTGTGGAACCGGAGCAGGTAGCGGATTTAAAAGGTTTGGCCGGAGATTCGTCGGACAACATTAAAGGCGTTAACGGTGTCGGCCCCAAAACAGCGGCACAGCTTCTAAAAAAATTCGGGTCAATTGAAAAAATTTATGAACATCTAAACGAACTGCCGGGGAAATTAAAACAGAAAATGGCCGAGGGTTACGAAGAGGCGCACCGGAGTAAGCACCTAGTAACAATTGTGACGGACGTGCCGATAACTTTGGATTTAGCGGCTTGCCGGGTGAGCGACTATAATCAAAAGCAGGCAGTTCAATTATTTGAAGAGTGGGGGTTTAAATCATTAATTAAAAAACTACCGAAAGAAGAACAAAAAAGGCTCGGCGGCCTATGAGCGGTTTAGACATAAAAAAATCATTACTTCTTGGGCGCAAAATATTCCTTTTTTTTCAAGCAAATTATATTCACCATTGCGCTTTTTGGCGCCACAAATCTGGGGATCATTTGATTTTTCTCAATATGATTTAATCATCGCTTCCAGCAGCTGGTACATTACTAAGGGTTTGCATCCCAACGAAATCTGTTACTGCCATACGCCGCCGCGGTGGCTGTATGGTTATAAAACTGCCAGTGATTGGCAAAGGTTTTGGCTGGTTAGAGTTTACAGCGCCATTGTTGGCTATTTTATGCGGCATTATGACTACGCCCAAGCGCAGAAAGTGAAATACTTTATTGCCAATAGTGAGGAGACAAGGAGGAGGATAGAGAAGTTCTATAGGAGGGAAAGCACAGTGATTTACCCGCCGGTAGAGTTAAATTCGAAATTCGAAATTCGAAATTCGAAAAAAGAAGATTATTATTTAATCGTGTCGCGGTTAGTCGGGAGCAAGGGGATTGGGTTGGGAATTGCGGCGGCGAAGCAGTTAAATTTTAAGCTAAAAATTGTGGGGAGCGGATCTTTGAAAATCGAGGCGGTAAAGAATGTTGAAATAATCGGGCAAGTAAGCGATGAAGAGTTGGTTAAATTGTACAGTGGGGCTAAGGCGTTTTTGGCTTTGAGCCAAGATGAGGATTTTGGGATCACGCCGGTGGAAGCAATGAGCTGCGGTTGTCCGGTAATCGCTTTTAACGGCGGGGGGTATAAAGAGACAGTGGTCGAGGGAAAAACCGGATTGTTTTTTCAAGATTATAATATTAAATCTTTGACGCACGCGCTTCAAAGATTTAATAAAATGAGATTTAAGCGGGAAGATTGTTTTGCGCAGGCGAAGAAGTTTTCTAAAGAAAGATTTAGGCAGGAAATTAGGGAATTTGTGGCCCGGCATTCGCCGGGTAAATAAGTTAAAATAGCTTCATGGCGAAACCGGTTTTGGAAGTGAAAAATCTAACGAAAGTTTTTGGCGGCCGGAAGCGGCGGACTGTGGCAGTGGATAATATTTCCTTTAAAATTGACGAAGGCGAGATTGTGGGACTGCTGGGCCCGAATGGCGCGGGAAAGACAACGACAACTCAAATATTACTCGGAACAACTTCTAAAACTTCGGGCGAAATTAAATATTTCGGCAAAGAGTTTGAGAAACACCGGTCGGAAATTTTACAGCAGGTAAATTATGCTTCTGCCTATACGCGTTTACCCTGGAATATGACAGTTGGGGAAAATTTAATGGTTTATGCCATGTTGTATCAGGTGAAGGAGCCGAAAAAAAGAATTGAGATGCTGCTGGAGCAGTTTGAGATGCAGGAAAGTATTAAAAAACCGATCAGGGAGTTGAGTTCCGGACAAACAACCAGAATAATTTTAACCAAGGCGTTTATTAACTTTCCTAAGCTGCTGCTTTTAGATGAACCGACAGCCAGCTTGGATCCGGAAGTGGCGGATAAAGTGCGGAAATTTTTATTAAAACAGCAGAAAAAATATAACGTGGCGATGTTGTTTACGTCCCACAATATGGCGGAAGTGACGGAGGTTTGCGACCGGGTGATTTTTTTAAGAAAAGGCAAAATTGTGGCCGAAGACACACCCTCCGGTTTGGCGCGACGAATTAAAACCTGCGTAGTACGCTACAAAGTCGATGGCCAGGAAACGGTGATGAAGATCAGAGAAGAAGAAATTGCCTTATTTTTAGAGGATTTGGCCAAGCGGGAAATAAAATATGAGGAGATCAGCATTGATAAGCCAACTTTGGAAGACTATTTTTTAAGTCAAAGCAAGGAGGAAAATGGTTTGGGCGAGAGTTAAAGCCGTGGTCTGGCGGCATTTATATAATTTCCGACACAGCCTGGACCGGTTGGCGGATAGTTTTTACTGGCCGGCAATAGATATTTTTATTTGGGGTTTGACCAGCGTGTATATCCGCGAGGCGACGGTGGAGATTCCCAACATTGTGATACTGCTAATGACCGGCTTGGTGTTTTGGATGATTGTGTGGCGGGGGCAGTATGAGATTACAGTTAATCTTTTGGAAGAAATGTGGAACAGCAATTTAGTTAATTTATTTACGACGCCATTAACAGTTTATGAATGGATGATAGGGGTGGTGGTTCTGGGCATAGCGAAGATGATAATCACGATTAGTTTTGCCGGGATATTGGTTTATCTGCTGTATGCCGTCAATATATTTAAATTTGGTTGGTTAATTTTGCCGTTTATGGCATTACTGCTGATATTTGGCTGGTCGGTGGGTTTTATCGTAGCCGGGTTAATCGTCAGGTTTGGAATGAGAATTCAGACTTTGGCTTGGACGGGAATTTATTTATTGGCGCCATTTAGCGCTATTTATTATCCGGTGGCCAATTTGCCAAGTTGGGCGCAAACAATTGCCAGATGGACACCGACGAGTTATGTGTTTGAAGGGATGAGATCAGTGATTTTTACCGGGACAATGGACCAGGCGGGTTTAATTAAGAGTGTGGGACTAACAATAGTGTTTTTCTTAAGCGCAATCGGATTTTTCTTGTTTTGTTTCAACCAAAGCCGAAAAACCGGTTTGGCGAGATTGGAGTAAGATGCCGGAATTACCGGAAGTAGAGACGATTTGCCGTCAATTAAATTCTGTTTTAGCGGGGCAGAGGATTAAGAGCCTGCAAGGATGTTCCTTGCAGGTAGTGGGTAAGAAAATTTTAGGCGTCAGGCGGAAGGCGAAGATGATAATTATTGAGTTAAGCGGGGGAGTAAGCTTGCTGATTCACTTAAAGATGACCGGGCAGTTAATCTACAATGGCAAGCAAAATAAATACACAAGAGCGATACTGGAATTAGACAAAGGTAGGCTTTATTTTAATGATTTGCGGCGGTTTGGCTGGATTAAAATAGTTGATAGATCTGAAATTTTAGATCTTAGATTAAAACTTCCACCTGATGTAATTGATAAGGAGTTTACTGCAGAATATTTAGAGAAAGTTTTAAAAAGTTCGGGACGAGCCATAAAACTTATTTTGATGGATCAGCAAAAAATGGGCGGAGTGGGCAATATTTATGCGAATGAAATACTGTTCTGTGCCGGGATTGATCCGCGGCGGCCAGCCAATACTTATGGGATGCAGGTTCGGAACCTGCATCAATGCATTAAGAGAGTGATTGGGTTGGGGATTAAATACGGCGGGACAACGGCGAGTGATGAAAGTTTTAAGAATATTTTAGGGAAAGCGGGAAAGTTTCAAAATTATTTGAAAGTATATGAAAATAAGGGTAAGTGTGAGAAGTGCCAAACAAAGATTCAAATAATTAAACTGGGCGGAAGAGGCACATACTTTTGTCCCAATTGCCAATCATGATTTTACAAACTTTAAATTTGCAAAACTTCAGAAACTATAAACAAAGAAGTTTTAGTTTTTCAAACAACACAACGGTGATAATCGGAGATAATGGAGCGGGCAAGAGCAATATTTTAGAAGCGATTTATTTACTAGGGACGGGTAAAAGTTTTCGGGCCGAAAAAGATGAACAGATGATTTTGTACGGCCAGGAATTTGGCCGGGTGTCGGCCTGCCTGCGCAGGCAGGCCGCCTCCGAGGTGGATTTGGAGGTGGTGTTAACCAAGCCGAAGCGATTTTTTATTAATAAAGCCGCCAAGAAAATGAGGGATTTTGTGGGGCAGTTAAACTGTGTTTTGTTCCGGCCGGAAGATATTAATTTGGTTTTGGGCAGTCCTTCGGGGCGGCGTGCCTATTTAGACTCGGTGTTAGAGCCGGTCGACCGGGAGTACCGGCGCTGTAATTTATCTTACCAGAAAGGTTTGCGGCAGAGAAATAAACTTCTGGAAAGAATCCGTGATGGCGAGGTCAACCGGAACCAGTTGTTGTTTTGGGATAATTTATTGATTAAAAACGGCACCATCATTTCCCAAAAAAGAGAAGAATTTTTAAGCTGGCTTAAATTGGAATACGATCCGAGCCGGATCTCGCCGTTAAGATTAAATCAATATGCCCGGGAGGAAGTTTTGGCGGCCACGACATTGGTCGGGCCGCATCGGGATGATTTTCGCTTTATTGTCCAAAGGCCGGGCAAGGCGGCAAAGGATTTAAGCATTTATGGTTCGAGAGGGGAACAGCGGATGGCGGTTTTAGGCGTTAAACTGGGAGAGTTTGAGTTTGTTTGGGAGAAGGCCGGCGAAAGGCCGCTGCTGCTTTTGGATGATATTTTTTCGGAACTGGATCATGAAAACAGGGAAGGGATTTTTAAACTGATAAAGAAGCAGCAAACGATTATAACCACGGCTGATAAACACCTGATACCTAGGAATATAAAACTTGACATTAAGATTATAAACATTGAAAATTAAATTCTTATGCTATCGAAGGCAGTTTCGAATTTGGCCCCCTCGGCGACGTTGAAAATTACCGCGCTGGCCAAACAAATGGCGGCCACAGGAAAGTCGGTAGTGAATTTCGGGGCCGGGGAGCCGGATTTTGATACGCCGGAAGCAGTGAAACAGGCGGCGAAAAAAGCGATTGATGAAGGATTTACCAAATACACGGCTTCAACCGGAATTCCGGAGTTAAAGCAGGCGATCGGCGCTAAATTTTTACGGGATAACGGGTTAAAGTATGAGCTGGATCAGGTGATGGCATCCAATGGTGCCAAACAAATACTGTTTGAAATTATTTTTAGTTTGTGTCAAGCCGGGGATGAAGTAATTATCCCGGCGCCGTATTGGGTCAGCTTTCCGGAAATGGTCAAAGCCAGCGGAGCGAAGCCGGTGGTGGTGCCTGACGATAAAATCACCCAGGCGATTAAGCAAAAAACTAAACTGTTAATTTTGAATTATCCGAGAAATCCCGACGGCAAGATTTATTCCTTAGCAGAGCTTAAAGAAATTACCCGGGCAGTGTTGGCGCACGAACGGCTATGGGTGATCAGCGACGAGTGCTACGATCAGTTTTATTACACTAAACAAAAACCAGTTAGTTTTGCCGCTTTGTCTAATAAAATTTACGGGCGGACGATTACCGTCAACGCTTGCTCCAAAAGCTTTTCCATGACCGGCTGGCGGTTGGGTTACTGCGGCGGGCCACTTCAAATAATTGAAGCAATGGGACGGCTGCAGGACCACTTAAGTTCCAATCCCAGTTCAATCAGCCAAAAAGCGGCGATGGCGGCGCTGACGAAAGCCCAAGATTTTCCGGCAAAAATGAGGCGGGAATTTAAAAAAAGGCGGCAGGTAATGGTCGAGGGCTTAAATAAAATTAAGGGGATTAAGGCTGATTGGCCGGACGGAGCGTTTTATGTTTGGGCGGATATTTCAAGATTAAATAAAGATTCGCTGGAGTTTAGCATGAAGCTGTTGGAGCAAGACAAGGTGGCAGTAATTCCGGGAGAACCGTTTGGCGGCGAGGGGTATATCAGGTTAAGTTTTGCGGCGTCAAGGGAAGATATTATTGAAGGGGTGAAGCGGATTAATAAACATGTAAAGGAGTTTTATGCAGGACATTAGCCAATTGGATTTATCAAAAACTTATTATAATTTATCTTACCGGGAGCTGTTTAAACAAGAAACGAAAAAAGGGTTAAAAGGTTTGGCAAAAGGAGCGGTGACAGAATTTGGAGCAGTAACAGTAGATACCGGCCAGTTTACCGGCCGGTCACCGAAAGATAAATACATTGTTGGCGGCGGGGTGTCAGAAGAGCAGGTTTGGTGGGCCAAGCCGGAGCATAAAGGTTCGGATAACAAGCCGGTGTCATTGGAAACCTGGGACGCGGTTTATGATTTGGCAGCCGATTATTTATTCAAGCAGAAACTGTATGTAGTGGATGGCTGGTGCGGGGCAAGTGAGAAGAACCGGGTCGGGGTGAGGATAATTACGCCGATTAGCTGGCAGGCGCATTTTAGTAAGAATATGTTTATTGGGTTAAAACAAGGTTCCGAACTTTTTATACCTGATTGGATAGTGATGGCGGCGTCAGAAATTACCATTCCGAATTGGCAGGAACTGGGTTTGAATTCCGGGGTGGCAATTATCATTAATTTGGAGAAAAAAATGATCGTGATTTGCGGTACCTGGTATGGCGGGGAGATTAAGAAGGGGATGTTTTCGGTGATGAACTATGAATTGCCGCTTAAGGGCGTTGGTTCGTTTCACTGCAGCGCTAATAGCGGAAGCAAAGGAGATACGGCGTTATTTTTTGGCTTGTCTGGCACAGGCAAAACTACCTTGTCCGCTGATCCGAAAAGAAAGTTAATCGGCGACGACGAGCATGGCTGGGATGAGGAAGGGATTTTTAATTTGGAAGGCGGTTGTTATGCTAAGGTAATTAATTTGTCTAAAGAAAAAGAGCCGGATATTTACGGGGCAATTAAACGGGATGCGCTGTTAGAAAATGTGGCGGTTGATAAAAACGGCAAAATCGACTTTACTTCGGCGGCAAAGACGGAAAATACCCGGATGGGCTATCCGTTAAGCCACATTAAAAATATTGTTAAATCCGGCCGGGGCAAACATCCTAAAACCGTGGTGTTTTTAACCTGCGATTCGTTTGGAGTATTGCCGCCGGTGGCGAAGTTAACCGCAGAGCAGGCAAGGTATTGGTATTTGTCCGGCTATACGGCCAAGGTGGCGGGGACCGAACGGGGAATTACCGAGCCGGCAGCCACTTTTTCCTCCTGCTTCGGCGGGCCATTTTTAACAATTCATCCGACTGTTTACGCGAAAATTTTAGGGGAAAAAATCAAACAGTACGGCAGTGAAGTTTATTTAGTCAATACCGGCTGGGTTAACGGCGGTTACGGAACGGGGAAGAGAATGGATATTACAACGACCAGGGTGATTATTGACCGGATTTTGGACGGCAGTTTGAAAAAGGCCGAGTATGAAGAGTTGAGGTTGTTTGGATTGATGATCCCCAGAGCGATTAAGGGAGTGGAGGCGGAGATTTTAAATCCTAAAAACGGCTGGGTTGATAAAGAGGAGTATGAGCGGACCGCCGAACGGCTGGCGCGGAACTTCATCGATAACTTTAAGATTTTTACGGATACGCAGGAAGGAAAGGAACTAGAAGTGGCGGGACCGAAAGTATGACCAAGATTAAAAAAATCAGGGCAATGGAGATTTTGGACAGCCGCGGACTGCCGACGGTGAAGACAAGAGTGTATCTGGACGGTGGCGCGTACGGCGAGGCCAGCGTGCCGAGCGGAGCTTCAACCGGAACCCATGAGGCCTTAGAATTAAGGGACGGAGATAAGCAGAGATACGGAGGAAAAGGAGTATTACAGGCTGTTGATAACGTTAATGCGGCCGCTAGTGAGTTATTAACAGGTCAAGAAGTGGAGAATCAGGAAAAGATTGACAAAATGATGCTGGAGCTGGACGGAACGGAAAATAAAAGTAAGCTGGGGGCGAACGCGATTTTGTCTGTTTCTTTGGCCTGTGCCAGAGCCGGGGCCAAAAGCGGGGGGTTGGAGTTGTATCAGTATTTGCGGCAAAAATTTTGGCCAAAAATAAAAGATTGGTTGTTACCCGTGCCGATGATGAATGTTTTAAACGGCGGTAAACATGCGCCGGGTTCGGTGGATCTGCAGGAGTTTATGATTATGCCGGTCCATGGCGGCAGTTTCCGCGAGTCTCTGCGGATGGGAGCAGAAGTTTATCAGGCTTTGAAAAAGATATTGCTGGACCGGGGTTTAGCGGTCGGGGTTGGCGACGAGGGCGGATTTATGCCTAAGTTTATAAACCATGAAACAGTGTTGCAAATATTAATGGCGGCGATTCAGGCGGCCGGATATGAGCCGGGAAAGCAAGTTAGGCTGGCTTTGGATCCGGCGGCCAGCGAGTTTTTTAAAGAGGGAAAATATCAATTGGAAGGAAAAAGCTTAACGAGTAAGGAAATGGTAGAAATGTACGTTGATTGGGTAAATAGGTATCCGATTGTGTCGATTGAGGACGGATTGGCCGAAGATGATTGGGCGGGCTTTAAATTAATGACGGAAAAATTGGGTAATAAAATTCAAATCGTGGGCGATGATTTATATGTGACCAATATTAAGCGGTTAGAGCGGGGAATTAAAGAAAAGGCGACCAACGCGATCTTGATTAAGTTAAACCAGATTGGAACGTTAACCGAGACAGTTCAGGCAATTAAACTGGCGCGGGTAAATAAAATGGCGGCGGTTGTTTCCCATCGGTCCGGGGAGACAGAAGACAGCTTTATTGCTGATTTAGCGGTAGCGAGTAATTGCGGCCAGATTAAAGCCGGCGCTCCCTGCCGGAGCGAGCGGGTGGCCAAGTACAACCGGCTGTTGGAGATCGAGAAAGAAGTTTTAGTTTAATATCAGCGCAACGAAGCGGTTTAGTCTTCGATATCAATAATCTTGTATGGTTGTTGATATGGATTTTGAAGATCGTATTTGATTTCTTGCAGGGCATCATGCTCTTCTTGCGAGATTTTTCCACCTTCTAACTGAAAAGTTGCCCAATAATTTACTAAGCTAGCCACAACCCATCTTTGCGTGCGGTCTGTCAAGCTATGTAATAATGGTTTAAGATTATCTGGGTTAATTTCTGGGGAGGAAAGTCCGGGATGTGTGTGAATGTCAATAGATTGAATTGCCTCACCAAAAATCTTCCCCAAACTGAATTATTGACCGGAAGATTTTTAAATGCTAGTTATGCACGACTAGTGTACATAGTTGACAGAATGTACATTAAAGGTTATATTATAAATATATGAGTATGGTAATTCCAGCCACGGAGGCGAGAAACAATTTTTTCGATATCTTAAACCGGGTGCTTTACGGCAACGAAGTGGTATTGATCAGTAAAGCCGGTACCGATACCTTGGTTAAGATGGAAAGCGTGCCGGACAGCGTCAAAGTGTTAAACCGTTTATCCGGCAGTATCTCTGCCGGCGACGCTAAATTAATGAAAGCAGCAGTCAAAGAAATGAGAAAAATGCCTTTGCGAAAAATTAATAGTTTTGATTAAATTTAATGAAATATTTGCTGGATACGAACACAATAATTGATTTTTTTAAGGGAAAAGAGGGGATAAAAAGAAAGATTATTGCGGATTTGCGGCAAGGTTTTAGTGTCAGCTCGATTAACTTAACTGAATTGTATCGAGGAGCATATAAATCGAAAAGAGCAAGATTTAACCTTAAGCAGATCAAAGATTTTATCAAAATTCCAGAGATAAAAGTTTTGATTTTTGGCAATAAGGAAGCAATGTCCGGTGGA
>Ga0075694_105_pt2 | contig 14021 bp, 15 predicted proteins | sample RifGroA2_FD_67695 | JGI IMG/M metagenome (GOLD analysis project Ga0075694, IMG submission 67695) | Microgenomates (Beckwithbacteria) bacterium GW2011_GWA2_43_10
GTGCCGACAATGCAGGGAATGCCCAGTTCCCGGGAAACAATGGCGGCATGGGAAGTCTGGCCGCCTTTATTAGTGACAATGGCGCCGGCTTTTTTCATGGCCGGAACAAAGTCCGGCGTGGTCATATCGGTTACCAGAATTTCTCCTGATGACAGCCGGTTGATTTCTTGGGCGGATTTTAAGATTCTGGTGTAGCCGCTGATTATTCCCGGACTGGCCGGTTCGCCTTTAAGAAGCAGGGTTAATTTATTAGTGGAGACGGGCGCGGCTTTAACTTCCTGGATATTGAGAGTGGTGATCGGCCGGGACTGAACAATATAGAAACGGTTGTCAGTCAAGGCCCACTCAATATCCTGGGGGAAAAAATAATGTTCTTGAATTTTATGGCCCAGCCCGGCTAAGTAAATCATTTGCTCATCAGTTAACTTTGTTTGGTGTTGTTTGTTTTTAGGCAGTTTTAATTCCCGGTTTTTATCTTTAGACCAAACCAGTTGTTTAGTTTGCTGATTGGTTTGTTTTTGGAGAATTTTCCAGGAGAGTTTTTGGATTAAATAATGATCAGGAGTATAAACGCCCTGAACAATTTTTTCACCTAAGCCCCAAATGGCCTCGATCACGATTTGATTTTTATTGTTAGTAACGGGGTTGACGGTAAACATAATACCGGAAACATAACTCTGAATCATTTGCTGGACCGGAACGGCAATCCCGACTTTAAAATGATCAAACTTTTTTTCCTGGCGGTAAAAAATCGCCCGGGGTTCAAAAAGCGAGGCCCAGCAGGCGCGGATGTTTTGAATCAAGTTAGCCTCACCTTTGACATTCAGATAGGTTTCCTGCTGGCCGGCAAAGGAGGCATCGGGCAAGTCTTCGGCCGTGGCCGAGGACCTGACAGCCACTAAAGTTTGATTATATCCGGAGCCAAGTTTTAAATAACGTTTAATAATATCCAGGGCCAGCTGGTCGGGGATTTTAGCCCGGGAAATTAGTGATTTAATCTGTTGAGAAGCATGATTGAGAGAGCGGATGTCATGAATATCCAGACTGTGGAGAGCAGACTTGATTTTGGGCTTTAAATTATTAAGTTCGATAACCTTAAAATAAGCGGCAGAGGTAACGATAAAACCCGGAGGAACCGGAAAACCGGCCTGAACCATTTCACCGAGGTTAGCGCCTTTGCCGCCGACCAAGCCAACATCGGTTTTACTGACTTGTTTAAAATCAACAATCATGGGCAGTGAACTAGGCATTAATTAAGAATAGCAAAGATTTTAAATTTTAGCTAGGTGTTTTTTGAAGTAGTCGACCCAGGGGATGGGAACAGGATTAAGGCCGTTGAGAACAGACAAATAATAATTGACGAAGGCGCCAAACTGAATTACTTCAAAAACCTGTCCGAGTTTGGTGTCAGCTAAAGGGGTAAATTCAAAAGCCTTGATTTTATTTTTCCGGACAACATCGATAGTCAGCCGGACGCGGGTTTGCAGTCTTGAAGAATATAATTTAGACTTGGCAAACCAGAAAATCACGTCAGTTTGATTAGTTTTAGGAAAGCGCAGGCCTTCCAGCAAATGGTGGTTAAGTTCAGGGAGGTCATGGCGGTGGGACAGTTGTTTGGCATTTTCATTCATCTGATTTTTAACCACATGGAAAGCGCCGGTCAGATGTTCGGCGGCGACCAGAACCACTTGTTTGGAATGAAGCTCTTGGGCTAGTTTTTTAGCCGGGTTGGTTTTGCTAGAAATCTCCCGGTGATTGATTTCAACCACCTTGTCCATTACGGTTTGGATCAGCCGCAGGTCTGTTGAAGTAATTTTCAGCAAACCGGCTTTAGCCACCATAACCAACTGGCCGATCAGCGAATAGCCAATCGCCATGCGGGGCTGTTTAGATGGATTATAAACCGGGTTGATTTTATAAAGCGGCAGGCGATGCTTCTTGGCCAGTGTTTCCAGTTCACCGCCAGCGCAGATAACTAAAACCCGACAGTTTTTAGCTAAAGCTTCTCTTAAAGTCCGGATAGTTTCTTCCGTGGTGCCGGAATAGCTGGAACAAACTACCAAACTGTTTTGATCAGCCCAAGCTGGTAAATGATAATCATTGACTCTGATTAAAGGCATAGCCAGCTGACGGCCGTAAACTGCTTCAATCACTCTGGCGGCCAGGCCGGAGCCGCCCATGCCGGACATGATTAACTGCCTGATTGGCTGGGGGACAACTTTAACCTGACCAGCCTGCTCAAAGGCATCTTCACACTGCTTGCTAAGGTCAATAATCGATTGGTATAAATTTGAGGGGTCGAGGTTATCTGTCATAGTTAATCAAAAGCGTCACTATTGACGCCGGAACTCCAATCGATTTGGGGATGAGCTTTTAATAATTTTCTCAACTGTTGTTTAAGCTGATCATACTGGTCTTGAGTTTTGCCTTCATATTTAATCGTGATGTAAGGCCCGTTTTGGCTGGCTCTAACAATGGCCATGGTATCTTTGGTATCCATTCTCAACCCGTCAATTTCCACATAGTCAGCCCGAGGATAGAGTTTTTTCAGCTCCCGGCCGATAACATCGGCAACAAAAGCAAATTTGATATTGTCCGCCAAACCGAGTTTAATTTCCGGACTGGAAACATACCAGGGTAGTTGGGCCACAGCTTGTTTTAAGGACTGACTGGTCCGGTGCAAATATGAGAGCAATCTTAAGGTAGCAAAGGCGCCGTCATCGTGACCGTAAAAATTATCCATAAAGAAAAAGTGCCCGGAAAGTTCGCCGCCAAAGGGGGCCCTGACTTCTTTGACTTTGGCTTTAATAAAAGAATGGCCGGTGAGCCACATAACCGGATTACCGCCGGACTGTTTAATGGTGTCAGAAACGATTTTGGAGCAGAGAGTATTAAAGACAATCGGGCTGCCGGGCAAATATTCTAAAACATCTTTGGCAAACAAAGCCACTAAAACATCGTTCCAGATTTTGGTGCCGTTTTCATCAACTATACCCAGCCGATCCCCGTCCGGATCGTAACATAAACCTAAATCAGCCTGATGTTTCCTGACCCCCTCGGCCAAACGATTTAAGTAATCAGCCTCGGTCGGGTCCGGGGTGCCTAAGGGGAAGTTACCGTTAAGTTCAATATTTTGAGTAATTACCTGACAACCTGCCTGTCTAAGAAGTTGGGGAAGAAATTGGCCGGGAGTAGCATTACCGCCATCCAAGACAATTTTAAAATTAAACTTTTCCGGGATCCGTTTAAAGAGATCTTTTTTATACGCCTCAAAAATCGGCTGTTTGGTCAGCTTGCCTAAAGTTTTCGGTTTGACGAATTGGCCGGAGTGGACCAATTTTTTAAACTCGATAATTTCTTTAGTAATCATGGTGTCGGAAAAACCGACTGCCAGTTTAAAACCATTGTATTCTTTAGAATTATGAGAGGCGGAAACGGAAACGCCACCTTTGGACTGATTGAAATATTGGGAAAAATACATGAAATAAACCAAGCCTAAACCATGATCAATAACGTTAATGCCGCTGTCCAGCAAGCCTTTGACAAAGCTTGATTTAATCATTTGGGCGGAAAGACGGTTGTCATTGACCACCACTGCCTGATTAATTCTTCTTTGAGACAAAAAAGTAGCGTAAGCCCGGCCTAAAATATAAGCGCCGGCTGAATTTAATTCTTCCGGCACTTTACCCCGGATATCATAGCCCCGAAAAATATTATCGGCAAAGATGGCCTTCATAACTTCATTCTAGAGTTCTATCAGCAACAGGTCAAGACAGCCGGATAAAGGCAGAAGGCTTTGGCTGGTTTTGAGTTGTTCATCCAGAGTTAACAGTTTTTGGTGAAAATCAACTAAGTGGTCCAATTGATAGTCTTTGGCCTGGTTTTTAAGTTTGGCAATCTGCCAGGGAGCGCCTTTTAAAGAAGCGGGATCATCTAAGGCCTGGATCAACTGGGAAATCCGGCGGTGCAAAAGATAAAAAATCAGCTCGGCCGGATTGTTGATCAAGGCCTGATGAAAGTTTTTTAAAGTCAGCGCGTCTAAAAAATTAAATAAAGCTGCCGGCAGTTTAAATTCTTTAACCGCGGCCCGGGCAAACTGTTTTTTGACCGCCGGGGTCAGGGATTTTTTCTCCCAAAGCAAAATATTTTGGCCCGCATTATTTAAAACGATTTTAATTAGGCTTTCCTTAAGTTTGGACCTAGGCAAACTCAACAGGTTTTCCATGACAAAAAGTTTAGGGATTTTAAACAACGGGTTTGATTCCAATGCCTGGATTAAAGCTTCTTCAGTCAAATTTTGGGCGTCAAAGCGCTCGGGTGTTTGAGTCAGATTTTGATTTAAAGCCCGGCGGCTTAAGACGAAGTTATCGCCATGGAAAATCGTGATCATGTTTTTCGGTAAAGCTTAAATAATTGTTCAACCGATCGGGTATTAATGACGATTTTGCCTCTCCCCCGGTGGGGCAGTAAAGCCCCGGAAAAGTTTTTGGGAATATGCATCATTTCGTGGATAATAATCCGGGTTTGATCAGCCGGTTTTAAATGATCGAATTTTTCAGAAATAATTTCAATACAGTAATAGGCCGGTAAATTTAAAGCCAACTGCCAAATTTTCGGGAAAGCCCAGATTCTGGCGCGGGCCCGGGCTTGAGAACCATGACTTCTAAAACAGACAATTCTTTTAGGGTCAATGTGAGGCAGCTGCAGTTTAGTTTGAATTTGTGAAAACAAGCGCTGAATATCCGGGGCAAGATTAAATTCCATATTGACGGCGGTAGCGTTTTTTAGCCACTTTTAATTCTAAAACCGCTTTTCTTAAGTCCGCTTCGGCCAGGGCGAATTCATGGCCGGATAAACGTTCTTTTAAGGCTTCTTCGGCTTTTTGTTTGGCGGCTTCGACTTTAGCCACATCGATTTCCTCGGCTCGAACGGCGCTGTCAGCCATAACGCTCAACCGATTATTATGAATATCCAGTAAACCGCCGGAGACAGCGAGGACGGTAATTGACGGGCCTTTAAAGATAAATAGTTCGCCGGGTTGGAGTTTGGTCAGTAAGCCGATGTGCCCGGGCAAAAGGCCGATTTGGCCGTCCCAGCCGGGAGCCAAAACCAGGTCGACCTCGTCCTGCAGGACAATCTTCTCCTGGGTAATGACCGATAACTGGAGTTTATTGGCGGCCATATGCTTCTTCAATCGTCCCGATCATGTAAAAAGCCTGTTCCGGCAGACTGTCATATTTTCCGGCTAAAATTTCTTTAAAGCCTTTAATAGTTTCTTCAACTTTAACATACTTGCCGGGAAGGCCGGAAAATTGTTCAGCCACAAAGAAAGGCTGGGTTAAAAAACGCTGGATTTTCCTGGCCCGGGAGACGGTTAGTTTATCTTCATCGGAGAGCTCATCAATGCCTAAAATGGCAATAATATCCTGCAGGTCTTTGTAACGCTGGAGGACTTTCTGGACATTTTTGGCGACCTGATAATGCTCTTCACCGACAACGGCCGGTGACAAAATTTTCGAGGCAGAAGCTAAAGGATCAACGGCCGGATAAAGCGCCTGCTCGGCTAAAGACCTTTCCAGGGAGAGGCTGGAGTCCAGATGAGAAAAAGTAGTCACCGGGGCCGGATCAGTGTAGTCGTCGGCGGGCACATAAACCGCCTGAAAAGAAGTAATTGAACCTTTTTTAGTAGAAGTAATCCTTTCCTGGAGGCTGGCCATCTCCGAGGCCAAGGTGGGTTGGTAACCGACAGCCGAAGGAATCCGGCCGAGCAGGGCAGAGACTTCACTGCCTGCCTGGGAGAAACGGAAAATATTGTCAATAAAGAGTAAAACATCCTCGCCTTGGTCATCGCGAAAATATTCGGCAAAAGTCAAGGCAGTTAAGGCGACGCGTAAACGGGCGCCGGGCGGCTCGTTCATTTGACCAAAAACCATGACCGTATTTTTCAAAACCCCGGATTTTTTCATCTCCTGATAAAGATCGTTACCTTCCCTGGTTCTTTCCCCGACTCCGGCAAAAACCGAGTGGCCGGAATGCTCTTCAGCAATATTTCTGATCAGTTCCTGAATAATCACGGTTTTGCCGACGCCGGCGCCGCCGAAAGCAGCCACTTTGCCGCCCTTGGCAAACGGACAGATCAGATCGATGACTTTAATTCCGGTTTCCAGGACCTGGGGTTTGGGCTCAATATCGGTAAACTGGGGCGGATTTTTATGAATAGAAGTTAGTTTTGATTCTTTCACTTTGGGGCCGCTGTCAATGGTTTCACCGATCACGTTGAAGATTCTGCCCAAGGCCTTATTGGTGGCCGGGACAGAAATCGGCTTGAGGGTATCCACTACGCTCATCTGCCGTTTTAAACCATCAGTCGATCCCATGGCAATGGTCCTCACCTGATTACTGCCCAAATGCTGCTGGACTTCTAAAATAACTTTTGAACCATCAGCTTTTTTAACCTCCAGGGCGTGATAAATTTCCGGCAGATGATCTGAAAAAGTAACATCAACGACCACGGAGATGATTTGAGAAATGTATCCGCTTAGTTTCATAGTTTTATTCCAGAGCCATTCGGGCGCTGATGACATCCAATAACTCATTGGTAATTTTTGTCTGGCGGGCTTGGTTGTACTCTAAGGTCAATTCATCAACAATCTCCAAGGCATTGTCATTGGCATTTTTCATCGCCACCATCCGGGCAGAATGTTCGCTGGCGACTGATTCGAGCAGAACATGATAAAGCTGGAGCTCAATATATTGGGGCAGGAGTTTGGAAAAAATTTCTTCGGCTTCGGGTTCAAATAAGTAGTCGGTAGTAGTTTCCTCGGTTTGAACGGTGATTTCTTCGGCCCGGATCGGCAGTAATTGCTTGACTGACAGCTTTTGGGAGATAGTGGAAATAAACTCCATATAGGCCATAAAGGACATTTGAAAATCATCTTTTTTAAAGCCATCAATGACCATTTTAGAGATTGGTAGGATATCCAAGAATTTAGGCTTATCGCCGAATTGGCCGAATTCAGCTAGAAGCAAGCGACCTGATTTCAAAATGTGCTCTTTGGCCTTTCGGCCAATAGTGATAAAGGTTAATTTGGTGTTGGCAGGCAAATTGTAGCTGATTTTTAAATTTTTCAGCCAAAATTCCAAACCGCGGAAAAGATTGGAGTTTAAACCCCCGCACAGAGATTTATCAGTGGATAATAAAAGAATGAGGAGATTAAAAGGCTTATCTTCAGGCCAGTTTGGGCGCGGATCTTTTAACAGAAAGTGGTCCAGTTGATTTTGAGCCTTAAGAGCCAAAGCGGTGATGATTTCCACCATTTTCTCGGAGTAAGGCCGGGAAGAAAGAGCCAGCTCCTGGGCCCGGCGCATTTTGGAAGCCGAGACCATTTCCATCGCCTTGGTAATTTGGGCGATATTTTTAGACGAACGGATGCGGCGTTTGATTAGTTTAACTGAACTCATATAAGTCCGGATGGGCCTCGTTGAATTTTTGAGTATATTTTTGCAATGATTTAATCGTTTTAGCGGAGAGAATTTTTTCCGAGGCAATAGTTTTGGCAATTTCCGGCTGGGTGGAAATTAAGTAAGTGAGAAATTCTTCCTGCCAAGTTTTGATTTTATCAAGGGAAGTTTTATCCAAATAACCATTGGTCACCGCCCAGATGATTAATATCTGGTCGGCAACGGGCATGGGTTTATCCCAGTCTTGTTTCAAAATTTCAGTGATCTTGGCGCCCCGGTCCAGCTGGGCTTTGGTAGTGGAGTCAAGATCAGAAGAAAATTGGGCAAAGGCGGCCAGTTCCCGGTATTGGGCCAGGTCCAGCCTTAACTTGCCGGCTGTCTGGCGCATGGCTTTGATTTGGGCATTGCCGCCCACCCGGGAAACAGAGAGACCGGCGTTAATAGCGGGCCGGATGCCGGCATTAAACAGGTCGGTTTCCAGATAAATCTGGCCGTCGGTGATTGAGATAATATTGGTAGGAATATAGGCGGAAACATCGCCGGCCAGAGTTTCAATAATTGGTAAAGCGGTAATCGAACCGCCGCCATTATTTTTATTGAATTTAATCGCCCGTTCCAGCAGGCGGGAATGAAGATAAAAAACATCGCCCGGATAAGCTTCACGGCCGGAAGGGCGGCGAAGCAGTAAAGAAAGTTCGCGGTAAGCCCAGGCATGCTTGGAAAGGTCATCAAAAACCACCAGAGCGTCTTTGCCAAGGGCGGCAAAATATTCGGCAATAGCCATACCGGCATAGGGGGCCAAATATTGCAAAGACGGAGAGTCGGCGGCGTTGGCGGCAACAATAATAGTATGGTCCAGGGCTTTAAAATTTTTCAGCGTTTCCACCAATTGAGCGGTAAAAGCGGCCTTTTGGCCGATCACTACGTAAATACAGAGAAGATTTTTCTTTCTTTGATTAATGACAGTGGTAATGGCAATCGAAGATTTTCCGGTGCTGCGGTCGCCGATAATCAGTTCCCGCTGACCCCGGCCGATGGGAATCATGCTGTCAACGGCAGTGATTCCGGTTTGCACCGGCTGATTGACAGTTTCGCGGGTAATCACCCCGGGAGCGATTTTTTCTAAAGGATTGCTGATTTGAGTTTTGGGGGCAGGTTGGCCGTCAAGCGGATTGCCCAAAGGACCGATTACCCGGCCAAGCAGATTTTCACCGACCGGAATTTGCAAAATCTTGCCGGTAGTACTGACTTCATCCCCTTCTTTTAAATGCTTGCAGCTACCTAAGATAATCGTCCCGACCGAGTGTTTTTCAAGATTGAGAACTAAACCAAAGGTCTTACGGGGGAATGCCAGGATTTCGGCCATCATGGCATCATTTAAGCCGCTGATCGTGGCGACACCGTCACCCAGGGTAATGATTTTACCGACACTTTTGGCGCTTATTCCAGGTGTATATTGATTAATCCGGTCGGCGATAATTTTTTGTAAATTAGTCATAGATTATCTGTTCTTTCAGGGTTTTTAAACGATAGTTGACGGTCGCGTCAATGATTTTACCGGCAACGCTAATCCTCAAGCCGGCGATAATTTTGGGGTCAATTTTGGTTTTAACTTTGATCGGACGGTTAAACTGCCGGGATAGTTGAGTCCTAATAGTTTTAGTTTGAAGAGGAGAAAGTTTTACCGGAGCGCTGATTTGAGCCAAGTTAGGATCGATTTTTACCCAGCTTTCCTCGGTTAATTTTTGCGCTATCTGCGGCAGTAAATCTAAAGCTTTATTGCTTTGCAGGTAATCTAAAATCGCTTCGGTAATGGCTTCAATTTGATGGGAATCTTTCATTATTTAGATAATTTGGCTAGTTTTTTAATTTCGCTGTCGATAATCGCTTTTTGTTGATTGGCAGTGAGACTGCCGGTTAAAACACTTTGGGTGGCTTTGATAACCAGATCAGTGATTCGACCGGTAATCTGGCTTTCTTGCTCGGTCAGTTTTTCAGTCAGGAGTTTTAATTTTTTATCGATTTCTTCTTCGGCTTCAGTCCGGGCGGTTTGAAGAATTTGTTTACCGGTTTTATCTGCTTCCTGCCGGGCCGTCTCCACAATCCGAACCGCTTCTTTCTCCGCTTCCTGAACGGCCTGTTTTTTAAGGGCTTCAATTTTGGCTTTTTCTTTTAAAGTGGCTTCAGCGGCTTTAATAGAATCTTCAATTTTTTTATTACGCTGATTGATAATGGTAATGATTGGTTGATAAAGAAACTTCTTCAAGACCAAAATCAGAATGCCAAAATTAATGATTTGAAACAAGAGCTGATACCAATGGATGGACATGGCTTGTCTCCTAAATGATTTAGACGAATTTTAGAATCAAGGCGACGACCAAAGAATAAATCGCAATCGCTTCAGCAAAGGCCACGCCCAAGATCATGACGGTCTGGACTTTCGCCGCAGCCTCCGGATTGCGGCCGATCGCTTCCAAGGCCTTAGAAACAATTAAACCGATAGCCAGGGCCGGAGCTAAACCGCCGATGGCGATGGTGGCACCGACAATAATGTCACTGTCTGACATAATTACCTCCTTTAATAATTAATGATGACTGGTAGTAGCAATATTAATAAATACTAGAGTCAGTGTAGCAAATACCAGCGCCTGAATAAAGCCGACAAATATTTCCAAGCCGATAAAAGGCAAAAAAGCAAAAGACATTACCTTAGCAAATTCGCTGACTAATTCTAAGAAACCAACAAAGAAATTAATCGGGTTGGAAAAATCAAAAAACTTCTTAAAATATTTTAAACCTAAGGATTTGTAGCCGTAAACTTGGATACTGAAAACTGCAAAAATCGCCAAACCTAAAGTAACGTTTAGATCGGCGGTGCCGCCCCGGATAAGAGGAACTCCTTGCCAAAAAATTGTTTCGGCACCAGGCAGCAACCCGGCCCAGCTGGCTAACATCACAAATAAAAAGATTGAGGCGATTAAGGGAAAAAAGCGGTTGGTCTGCTGGGGGGTGATAGATTGAACGAACTCGTAAAATGATTCAAGAATGGTTTGGATAAAAAGAAAAAAGTTTGATTTTTTTCCGGATTTCAGTTGCCGGGTAAAGCTGATGGCTAAAATTGATAAAACCAGGGTGATCAGAAAGCTGACCAACATGGAGTTGGTAAATTCAAACCGCCCCAAATTAAAAATCGGCTCTGCCGATATGGAAATATTCAAAGCCATAATATATAGTAGCCCGATTATATATTAATTTGGATGTGATGCAAATAGTTCTTCCGGGGAAAAGCCTAACTGTTTTTGAAAATTATCAATAAGTTTGGCCGCTTTTTCCCTGGATTCCGGCCAGGCGGAAAATTGGTAATGGGTGAATATTTTCCATAAAAGCTTGGCTTGATAATTGGGCAACGGGTATTTATTTTGAAAGTCCTCATTAATTTTGGGTTCGGCGGAAAAAGCTAAAGAGCCGGTTTCACTCTTGGATTTTTGTATTTCTTTAATTGTTCGCCTTTACTGCCCAGATAGGTTACCCGGGAAAAAACAATTTTCTTAAGGCCATTCAGGATACAGTTAATTTCACTGGTTAAACTGTTCTGGAAAATAGGATTTAATAAACCGTCAACAATAGCCGATCTAGATTGGTAACTGTCGATGTTAAAGCAGTTAATTTCCGGATCAGTGGCCCAATAAATCAACTGCTCAATAATAACCAGCCGTTTGTTTTTATTAAGTTTCCCGCCAAGTTTAATTTTTAGAAATTCAGTAATTTTTTTGTCAACATCAGTTAAAAGAATTATTGGCGGTAAAATTTTATTTCTGGCTTTGACAAGATTGACACGATGATTTAAAAACTTTTCCGCAGCTTCTTCACCGAAAATAGTGGATAAAAATTCATAGCGGGGCGTCCAATCTTTTCTAAAAGTTATATACAGGATCGGGTCAAACCTTAACCAAAGATAGGCAACCATCATCAAAATATACTTGATCGGATTCATGTTAAGATTATAGCAAAGGCGCGATTATGCAGGTGAGCAAGCCAATCTTTCCGGCGCCAGATTAAAACTAAGCCTTTAGTATTTTTGGTGACCCCACAGGGAATCGGACCCTGGTTTTTGGGATGAAAACCCAATGTCCTAACCGCTAGACGATGGGGTCATTTGTGAACGTTTTCGAACAAAATTTTAAAGAGCTTTATAACTCAAATGGCCGCCCTGGTTGTACTCAGAAACCTTTCGGGTTCTGTCCAAGACGGCCATTAAAAAGCCCGAAGGTTATTTCTGTGTACAACTACAGTATACGAATTTTGAAAAACAAATACAATTCCATTGATTTTTGAAATCTAAATTTATGCTATACTTATTCTTAGAGGTTCATATGGAAAATCAAATCAATATCGGAGATCAAAATTCCCAGCAAAAGGGGCAAAACCCAATAAACCAATCACCCGTCAATCCTGTTCTAGAAAGACAAAAAATAAATTACTGGATGATTTTAACAGTGGTTGTATCTTTTATATTTCTTTGTATATTTGGCATTTATTTTTTTAGTACACGACAACAATCAAATCAAAAAAATACAAACCAATTACCTAGTCAAATCCCAGCACCAACAACACAAACAATTGAATCAGTTAATACGGCAATCGCTTTTGTTAAAGACGGCGGCATTTATATTGCCGATTACAATGGAGATGCCAGCAAAATATTCGAAATAAAACAGGAAGAATTAGCCATACCTAAAAGTCTTTACATAAAACTTTCACCCGATAGAAACTATCTTGCATATTTAGGAACAAGCGGTGGTTTAGATTCTGCGATTAAGATAGTAGACATAAAACAAAAGAAAAAGATTTCTCAAGACGTTTATGGAAGCGCCAATATAACGGACTTTGCCTGGTCTCCAGATTCAAAAAAAATCGTAGTGGCCGTTAATCTGAAAAATAATGAAAAGGATTTCACTACCTCGTTATATTTGATTGATCCATTTAATCAAACAGGAGGAAACCCTTTGTTTAAAGCAGAAAACATCGAAATTAATCGTGTAGATTGGGTAGACCAACAAAATATCTACTATTCACGCGTTTCTTATTTGCCAGAACAAAATACAGCAATCGTTCGTTACAGTCTTGATAAAAAATCTAGAAATTTAAAAATAATTAAGTCTATGAACGAGGTTTATAAAGATATTTCTTCCTTTACTATAGCCTATCTACTATCCACAGATAAAAAAGATATGTTAGCTTACGTGTCGATGAAAGAAGAACCCATGAGATCCCGTGGAACAAGTTATGACTTACAAACTTTATCATTACCTTCGTTGGAAACAAAACCGCCTTTGCTTAATTATGTGTTACCAAAAGAAGCGAAATGGTATAAAAATTATATAGTAGGGATAGAGGAAACTTACGGTTCTCCAGATTCAAGCGTGGTGTTGGTAAGTATTCCCCAAGAAAAACAATCCTTATCGCTTCTAGATATGGGACCGAGTGGTTCATTTCACTCTGTAAAGTTATTGGAACAAAACGGAAAAATAATTTTGATTGTTTGGTCTGAATTTGACGGACAACAATCAATTTCCGCTTATGATCTCGATAAGCTTATTGAAATGAGAAAAAAAGCTTATATGAGTGAGCCGTTATGGAAATTGTCTGATTCTTCCTCTTTTGATTTGTAATTTCCTTACTCGCCCGAAGGGCGAGAAAATCGCGCGCGCAAAAAATAATTGCCATGATTTATCAAACATGGCAAAAAAAAGTCGGCTCGAACTATTATTTATTTAATCGGCGGCTCTCGGCGAATTTGAATTATGCCTTTGCAGCGCTGTCTGCGGGAGTCCGCCAGCTGGCGGAAGCCAGCGCTGTCCCCACTTCTGACTCGATTTCCTTTTTTGTGACCCCACCGGGGATCGAACCCGCGCTCAATTTTTTATTTTATCCCCGTTCCGATTAAAAAATATCCGTGTTTTTTATCAATCTTACATAAAAAATCTGATAATTTCCCCCAAAAAGGAAGATAGCCTCGTGAATATACCCGAACATTTTTAAAGCCTGCCTGTTTCATTATTTCTTTCAATCCTTTATAGGCCAAGATTCTTACATGACTGGCTGTGCCGCTGATTCCGGCATCAAGATACTTTTTCAAACTAGTTTTATTTGACGGTTTTTCTGAATGCCAAATCAATGGATTGCCGATACTCCAACCGTTGATCAAAGTAGCTGAAAATGGCTGCCAGCCGAAAATCAGGGAACCGATATTAATCCACGAGGCTAAATTTTCTGTGAGGACTACTAACTGCCCGCCTTTTTTTAAACACCGATAGCTTTCTTTCAGATACAGCCTGGTGTTATGTAAATGTTCAATGTTTTGGCTGGATAAAATAAAATCAAAATAATTATCTTTAAAACTCCATTTGTAATTTAAATCAAACTTCTCACACTTAATTCCTCTTTTTCTGGCTTTGCGGCAGTATTTATCCACAATTTCTACGCCATAAACTTCTTTTGGCTTTAAAACTTTGGCAAACTCTAAAGTAAATTCTCCGTCAGCGCAGCCAAGATCTAAA
>Ga0075694_113_pt1 | contig 13839 bp, 14 predicted proteins | sample RifGroA2_FD_67695 | JGI IMG/M metagenome (GOLD analysis project Ga0075694, IMG submission 67695) | Microgenomates (Beckwithbacteria) bacterium GW2011_GWA2_43_10
GGAAAAAATCTCTGCTAAACTGGTGTCCGTCCTGCAAGACCGTTCTGGCAGACGAACAGGCGGAGGCCGGAGTTTGTGAACGGTGCAAAACCGTGACTGAAAAAAAGGAAACTTTTCAGTGGTTTTTTAAGATTACTGATTATGCGCAGCGGCTGTTGGATAATCTTGACAAGATTAATTGGCCGGAAAAGATTAAGATCGCCCAAAGAAATTGGATCGGCCGGAAAGAGGGCATCAATATTACCTACCGGGTGAAGGTTCCGAACTCTCTGAAAGTTCGGAACCTGTTGACTAGCGTAACGGTGTTTACTACAGCGCCGGTTAATTTTGGGGCGACTTTTATAGTAATTGGTCCGGAACATGAATTGGCTAGGAAAGCAGCCAAAACAGATATAAAAGTCAAAGAATATATCGAAAAAGCCTTAAAAAAATCTGATATTGACAGAATTGCCGAAGGTAAAGAAAAAACAGGCGTATTTACCGGATTATATGCGATTAATCATGTGACAAAAAAAGAAATTCCGATTTACGTGACTGACTTTGTTTTAGGCCACGTGGGAACAGGAGCGGTACAAGGTTGTCCGGGTCATGATAAGAGAGATTTTGAGTTTGCGAAAAAATTTAAATTGCCGATTCCCAGAGTAATTGTGGGTAAAGATGGAGATGATTCGCCGATTGAGAGAATTGAACAGGTGGTGGAACATGGGATGGAGGGACAATTTGTCAATTCAGAATTTTTGAATGGATTGGATTTTGAAGAGGGTTTACAGAAAACAATGGATTATTTCGAAGAAAAAGACTGGGGGAGACGGGTAATTACTTACCGGTTGCGCGACTGGTGTATCAGCCGCCAGCGGTATTGGGGACCGCCGATTCCGATGATTGAGTGTAAAAAGTGCGGTTGGCAGCCAGTTGACGAGAAAGATTTGCCGGTAAAGTTACCGTATGTTAAGAATTTTAAACCAACCGGGGATGGCAAGTCGCCCTTGGAAAAAGCAGCTAAAAGTTGGCTGGATACTAAATGTCCCAAGTGCGGCGGTAAGGCTAAGAGAGAGACAGACGTATCTGATACTTTTTTAGATAGCGCTTGGTATTATTTAAGATATCCGTCGGTGAATTCCAACGTTGAGATCACTAAAAAGTGGCTGCCGGTAGATGCCTATATTGGCGGGGCAGAGCACGCGGTGTTGCATCTGTTGTATTCCCGATTTGTGTGGATGGCCTTACAGGATTGGGGTTATTTAGATAAGAGTTTAGGGGAGGAGCCGTTTCCGTTTTTATACGGCCATGGCCTGATCATCAAAGACGGGGCCAAGATGAGCAAAAGCAAGGGTAATATTGTTAATCCGGATGAATATATTGATAAGTACGGAGCCGATGCATTGCGGCTCTATTTAATGTTTATCGGGCCGTATGATCAGGGCGGGGATTTTCGCGATACCGGGATGAAGGGAATGAAGCGGTTTTTAAATCGGGTCTGGAAGTTAGTTAACAAACCCATCTCCGAGGTGAAAGAAGTTCACAGGTTGCGGCATAAGACGATTAAAAAATTGACAGAGTTAATGTCCAATTTTCGGTTTAATGTGGGGATAGCGACTTTAATGGAATACGTCAACGGTTTGTCCCGGCATAACGCCGAGGATCCACGACGTAAATCGTCGGGAGAGAAGTGGGGCGCAGATAAAGAAAGTTTGCGGGTATTGATTTTGTTATTAGCGCCGTTCGCGCCCTATACCAGTGAAGAATTATGGTTAAAACTCGGCGGGAAATTCAGCGTCCACCAGCAAGCTTGGCCTAAATTTGAAGAAAGGCTGGCCACAACTGGTTTTACCACTGTTGTGGTCCAAATTAACGGCAAGTTGCGGGCCAAACTGGAGCTAGATCGAAAAGCGGCCCAGGATAAAGCCAAAGTTCTCGTTCTGGCTAAAGCCAATAACCATATCAAAACATATATTAAAGATAAAAAGATAGTCAAAGAAATTTTTGTTCCCGGCAGACTGGTGAGTTTGGTGGTAAAATAATTTTAATGCCCGAATGGTGGAAGTTTTTAAAAAAGGTTTTTAGAGAGCGGCCGTATCTGGTGACTTTGGGATTGGCAGGCGGATTGTTGATGATGATGGGGGTTTTATCAGTGGTGGTGGTCAGCAGCCGGACAGAGGGAGAAGAGTTGGTGATTCAGAAGGCAGGCGAAAGCGAAGAGTTGGAAGACAAGTTGATGGCGGATGTAGGCGGAGCAGTGATGAAGCCGGGCGTGTATGAATTAAAAGGCGGCGCCAGGGTCAATCAAGCCTTGATTGCGGCCGGGGGTTTAAGGGAAGAAGCAGACCGGGAATGGGTAGAAAAGAACTTGAATTTGGCGGCAAAGGTAACGGATGGGCAAAAAATATATATCCCATCCAATAAGGAAACCATTAAGGATGTTCCTTCACTAAGTAAAGGAACATCCTTATCAGAGAAGATAAACATCAATACTGCCTCAATAACGGAGTTGGATACGCTTTACGGCGTCGGGCCGGCAACAGCGCAGAAGATTATTGACAGCCGGCCGTATGGATCTGTCGAGGAGTTGGTGACTAAAAAAGTAGTGAGTAATAAGGTTTATGAGGCGATCAAAAATCAGATTACTGTTTTTTAATTTTCCGGCTTATAATCTATGCGTCTGACTTTGGTGGTCCTGATATGGTTGAGCTTAGTTGGCTATAGATTTTTTCACCAGTTTCAGGCCGGGCTAAATCTTGGACATTGGGAAAATAAGGAAATTTCGATCACCGGAAGAATATCCTCCGAACCAATATTACAGGGTAATAGTCAGAAGTTTAAGGTGAGTCGGTTTGATATAGTTACCAAAAGTTATCCAAAATATGAATATGGTCAAAAAGTGGCAATTACTGGCAGACTCCAGAGGAGATTGATAAATAAATGGTATAGCCAATTTAGGTTGATATATCCAAATATCCAACTGGTTAAAGCTGATAATACAAAAACTATAAGCTTGAGCCGATTAAGACAGAGAATAGAAGGAAGATATAACCGATTACTGCCGGAGCCGGAAGCCAGTTTGCTGGCGGGAATTGTGTTGGGCAGTAAAAAGGGACTGCCTAAAGATTTTTATCAGGCTTTGCAGAAAACCGGGACTTTGCACATTGTCGTCGCTTCCGGCTATAACGTGACGATTATCATTGTGACTTTGATGGCTTATTTGGCCGGATTATTGAAACGGCAATGGGCGGTTTTACTGGGATTATTGGCTGTGGGACTGTATACGCTTATGGCCGGAGCCGAGCCGGCCATTGTCAGGGCGGCAATTATGGGCAGTTTGGTTTTTCTGGGCCAGATTATCGGCAGAAAAACCGAAGGGTTGAGATTGTTGATCGCGGCAGTCATGATAATGTTGCTGGTTAATCCCAGTATGGTTTTCGACGTGGGTTTTCAACTGTCAGTTGCCGCCACTTTCGGCTTAATAGTTTTAGCGCCCAGATTGGAACCGGTTTTAGGCAGGGTTTGGCTGATCGGCAAGGATTTGACGGAAACCACTTCTGCCCAGATTATGGTTTGGCCGCTCATTGCTGTCTATTTTGGCCAAATGAGTGTTTTTAGTATAGTAGTTAATAGTTTGATACTGTGGTTGGTGCCAATAATCATGAGTTTAGGGGCCTTATTGGCATTAACCGGCAATCAGTTGGTGGGCTGGTTAACCTATGTGCCGTTAACGATCATGGTGCGGGTGATTGAATGGTTTGGGAATGTTTTATGAAAAGAGTTAAAAAAATTAATATTTTGTTGGGATTATTAATCGGTCTGGTCTGTTTTTTAATCTGGCAATGGCCGGATAACCGGCTGCATTTAATTTTTTGCAATGTGGGCCAGGGAGACGCGATGTTACTGGAATATGGGTCGTATCAAATTTTGGTTGACGCCGGGCCGGACAACTCGGTCTTAAGCTGTTTGGGCAAAGTAATGCCGTTTTGGGACAGGAAGCTGGAGTTGGTAGTTTTAACTCATCCGGAAGCCGACCATTTGACAGGATTAATTGAGGTGGTGAAACGGTATCAGGTAGGGAAATTAATGAAAACCAAAGCAGAGCATACAACGCCGGAGTTTGCGGCACTGACGGCGGCGCTTGAGGCGAGGCGGGTTAAAGTTCAAGAGTTGATGGCCGGCGATAAAATCAAGTTGAATCAGGTTAATTTAGAAATTCTCTGGCCGCTTGAGTCCACCTCGGGGGTGAGTTCGTCTTTTAACCAGTGGTCGACGGTGATTTTGGGGCAGTATGGTGTTTTTGGATTTTTATTGACGGGGGATATTACGGAAACAGAAGAACAGACAATGATAAATTTGGCTAGTTTAAGGCCGGTGGAGGTATTAAAAGTAGCGCATCATGGGAGTAAGTTTTCCAGCAGCCAAAAGTTTTTAGAGGCGGTGAGGCCCAAATTAGCCGTGATTTCCGTGGGCAGGAATAGTTTTGGCCATCCGACCCCGGAAGCGTTGGCGAGGTTAAAAGCAGTTGGGGCCAAAGTGTTGAGGACTGATGTGGCGGGGACGATTGAGATAGTGGTAGAATAAATTTATGAAATGGCGGTTATTGTTTTTAGCCGGTTTAGTCGGGATCGCTTACTTATGGACGGTAAACTTTGCCTTTTTATCGGATGATATTTACGGGATTGTCAATAACCCGGAAATTTTTAAGTTCAGTTGGGTCTGGCAAAATCCGACCGTAATCTTGAACCGGTTAGTCTATTTTATTATCTCTAATGTTTTCGGGATTGTGCCTTGGCCGTTCCGGCTGGTGAATATTTTCGTTCATTTAATGACGGTGATCGGGGTGATGGTGTTAGTAGATAAGCTGATTAATAAGACAGTCGCTGTCGTGGCGGCGGCACTGGTGGCAGTCCATCCGCTGATGATTGAGTCAGTTACCTGGATTTCCGGCAATGGCTACAGCTGGTATGGGATGTTGTTGATGTGGAGCTTAGTTTTTTATATTCGGGCAGGCAAAAGCGGGAAGCAGTGGTTGATATCCATCGGTTTGTTTCTGGCGGCTTTAGAGTTTTCGGAAAAAGCAGCGGTTCTCCCGGGAATTTTATTAGTTTATCGGTTGGTAATTGACAGAAAACGGGGCAAATGGCCTGCCTGCGCAGGCAGGTGGGATTTAATCCCTTATATTGCCTTAAGCGCTTTGTGGCTGGTAATGAATATCCGGGGCGTGGGGGCAAGATTAAATTATTTGGAAACCGAGTATAACAGTCAGGTGGAGATCGAGTCAGCGTTTAAAGTCAGCCCGTTGGTGCAGACGCCGGTGGCTTTAAGCAGTTATTTGGGTTTAATCATCTGGCCGGACAAGCTGACTTTATATCACTCGGAAATGAATTTTACTCCGGTAAAGTTTAGGGTTATGGCCGGAATAACCATAATTTATCTACTGGCAACTGCCTGGTTGTTGTGGCGGCGGAAGCTGGCCGGTTTTTTCTTAAGCTGGCTGGTGATCGGATTAAGCCCGACTTTAGTGCCCTTAGGAGTGGCTTGGATTGTGGCGGAAAGATATGCGTATTTCGGGGCGATCGCTATTTTTATTTTAATTGCTTGGGGATTGGTGGGTTTAAGCGAGAAGCCTAAATGGATGGAGGCGGGCTGGACAATCATAGTGATAGTAATTTGTTTATTATTAATCAGAACTTTAGTGAGAAACAGCGATTGGCAGGACCAGGACCATTTGTGGTTGGCGGCGGAGCGGACTTCGCCAACCAGCCCGCAGAATCATAATAATCTGGGCGATCTTTACGGCCGGAGAGGGGATTTGCAATTAGCAGAATGGCATTTTAAAAAAGCGATTGAGTTAAATCCTAACTACGCGGACGCGATGCATAATTTGGGCAATACCTATGTGAGAATGGGGAAGCTGGAAGAAGCGATTAAAATGTATGAAGCGGCGTTGCAGAATAAACCGTCTTTATGGCAGTCAGAGCAGCAGTTAAAAGAAGTAAGGGAGTATTTACAAAAGGGGTTGACAAAGGAAAGCAGTTTTGATAACATCTAGATAAGATAAATTATGATGTAGGTGTTATGGTAATAAAGAAATTGGCAGTTAACAAAGGTAAGCAAACGATCTTTACTTTGGCAGAGATTGCCAGGATTACCGATAGAAAAGCAGACAAAAACCTGATTTCAGCGGTGAGCTATTATGTTAAGTCAGGTGATTTAATCAGGCCGGCAAAGGGTTTATATGCCTTGAGCCAAGATTATTCAAAGTATGAGTTAGGCAATAAATTAAGGACGCCTTCGTATGTAAGTTTGTACACAGTTTTGCAAGATGAAGCGGTGGTGTTTCAACCCTACACCAGTGTTTTTTTGGTAAGTTCCAGAAGTGAAATCAGGGTAATTGACAACAAAAAATATATTTATAGAAAAATTAGGGACGATATTTTATTGAATCCTTTGGGAATAAAAAGTGATGGTTTGGTGATGAAGGCTGGTTTGGAAAGAGCGATTTTAGATAAGATTTATCTTGATGGGGAAGAGCATTTTGATAATTTAAGATCAGTTGACTGGGAGAAGATGGAGGAGTTAAATGAGCAAGTTTACAGGAGAAAAAACATTGATAGATACATTAAAGAAATGAGGGAGAATGTTGAATCAGGCAAGGCATAGAATGCAGATGATTAATATTTTACTGAAGTTATATAAGGATACTAGTGTGGCCGGAGTTTTGGGATTTAAGGGCGGGACAGCGGCCTTTTTGTTTTATGATTTACCCCGGTTTTCGGTGGATTTAGACTTTGATTTGTTAGTTGACTTGGATAATAGTAAAAGAGAGGAGTTGATTCAGAAGATGACGGTCATTTTTAAAAAAGATTTTGAGATTAGGGAACAATCAGATAAGCGATTTACTTTGTTTTGGCTGTTAAGTTACAAGAAAGGTGACAGACAGCTGAAAATTGAAGTGTCCAAGAGAAAATCGGAAAGTAAATTTGAAGACAAGCCGTTTTACGGGGTAAATATTCCGGTAATGAGGTTGCAAGACGCGATGGCTAATAAATTGATGGCCTTGGCGGATAGGAAAAAGTTTGCCAACAGGGATGTATTTGATGCGTGGTATTTTTTGAGTAAATTAGAAGCTGAAGAGATAAATTATGATTTGATCAAAGAAAGATTAGGCTTAACACCGAAACAGCTTTATCAGAAAATGTTAAAGAGAATTAATAAAAAAAGAGGAGAGAGTGTGTTGCAGGGAATGGGGGAGTTATTGACTGAAAAACAAAAAATTTGGGCTAAAAATAATTTAATTAAAGAATTGAGCCAGTTAATTAAAATTCACCAGGATGTTCTTTAACAAAGGACTCTCCTTTGTTAAGGTTGATATAGCAGTCCTTTCAAAAAGTAGAGGGCGTAGACGAGGTGAGTGAGGAAGATGACCGGAGCTAAAAATAGGGAGCGGTAATAAACTGCGGTAATAATTAAAGCCAAAAAATAGAGAGGAAAAATCAGCGGCAGAAGCAGGGGGAGAAAGTAGCTGAAGCGCCGGGAAGTTTTGGGAAAAAGCCTGACAAAGCGGCCGCGCTGGAAGCCGTAGCGGGAGATTTGCTGAAGATGGGGAAGCCAGATCGGCCGGCGGTGGTGATAAACGATTACTTGCGGCGAATAGAGGATTTGTTTTTTTAACTGATAAACTAAGTCATGGCAGAGCTTGGTGTCTTCACCGGGCCAGAATTGAGTATCAAAGCCACTGACGGCCAAGAAGTCTTTTTTTTTGACCAGAAAATTAAAGCTGGGATAGTCGTCAACAAAACAAGATTTTTCTTGACGGCTGCGGTAGGTATAGGGCCCGGCGCCGATTTTAGTTGACCAGACCAAGCCGGAAATTTTTTGGCGCGTCGAGTCGGACGGCGGCGTTAAACCCGGACCGCAGACAGCGGCAACATTAGGGTTATTGAATTGGATTAAAGCATTTTTCAGCCAGTGTTTATCAGGATAAGCATCGCTGTCAATAAACGCAAGAACCGAACCTACTGATTTTTTGGCCCCCCAGTCGCGTTTGGTGGCCGGGTCGTCGGGGCAGAGTTTGTCAGTGATAATTAATACTTCTAAAGGCTTGACTGACTGTTTTTTCAAAGCTGCTAAAAGTTCCGGACAAAGGTCGGCCTTAGATTTACAGGGAATGATTACTGAAATATTCACCTCCGAGGTGTGAACTTCTTTCACCATTTCAATTTAATCGGCGCTTCATAAATGCGCTGAAAACCTTTGCGCCGGGCAACCGAGAGCATTTCAATATCAAAAGCATAGTTCTTTACCAGCAGTTTAGGCAGGATTTTTTCCAAGACTTTTCTTTTAAAGATTTTAATGCCCGGCTGGGTGTCTTTGATTTTGACGTTAAAAAGTAGACGGACCAGCCAATAATAGCCCCAGGATAAAATTTTCCGATCCCAAGGGTACTGGACTACGGAAGCTAAATGGCGCTTAGAACCGACGATAACATCCGCGTTATACCATTCCAAGTGCTCCAAGAGCATGGAGATGCCGTTGGGGTCGATTTCCCTGCCGGCATCTAAAAAAGCAATATAGTCGCCTTTGGCCTTGGCCATGCCGTAGCGGACAGAGTAGCCTTTGCCCTGGTGGGTTTTGATCAAGTAGACTTTGAGTTGAGACGAAGCGAGAGTTTTGGCTTTTTGAAAAGTCCGGTCCAGCTGGCCGTCAACCACGACAATTATTTCGAACGAATAGCGGATTTGAGTTAAGACTTTTTGGATCCTGGTCAAATCTTTAATAATCGTGGCTGCTTGTTTGTAGGCAGGGATAATGATGGAGATTAACTTAGTTTTTGGCATAAAAATGTCTGATACTTTGGAGCAATGCTGTTGATAATGAACATGCGGCCGCATAGCGTTTATTAATAGTTAAAAGAAGCTGGGAAAACAGGTTGAAGAGGGTGAAGAAAAAGATAAACAAAGCCAAGATAAACAAAGCCAAGCCGGGGAGCCAAGCCGCGGCCGGAGAGTAAGCGGGATTGGGAAAGAGTTGATAAATGACGGTGCCCAAAAAGGCAATGGCGGTGATTAAAAACAAGCTTTGGGAAAAACTGCGTTTGAGTTCAGGGAGATTTTTGGCATGGACAGTAAAGATAGGAAAGATGAGTTTATTTTCTGGCATCTAAAGTATAATAATATACTATTATGGATAAGATTACCCGAATTATTCCCACGAAAGGTTTTAGCAAAATTGATTTTAAAGAGCTGTGGGAGTATCGGGAATTATGGTGGGTGTTAATTGAGCGGGATATTAAAGTCAGGTATAAACAAACACTGATCGGCGGATTGTGGGCAGTAATCCAGCCGCTTCTGACCATGGTGGTGTTTACAATTTTTTTCAGCCGTTTAAGCGGGGCTTTATCCGGTAAGACGCCTTACCCTTTTTTTGCTTATTCAGGTTTAATTTTGTGGACCTATTTTACCAACGCGATCAGCGGCGCCAGCACCAGCATGATTGACAATGTTTATTTGATCAGCAAGATTTATCTGCCGCGGGTGTTTATTCCGCTCACCAGCACGGTCACGCCGGGTTTGGATTATTTTATTGCCGGCGTGGCGGTTTTCGGCTTGGCGATTTATTATCAGTTGCCAATAAGGTTAACTTGGATATTGTTACCCTTAGTGTGGGGGCTGACTTGGATACTGGCTTCAGGGATTGGATTTTGGCTGTCCAGTTTAAATGTCAAGTACCGGGATATCCGCTATGCTTTGCCGTTTTTTATTCAGTTGATGATATTTTTGACACCGGTAATCTATCCGTTAAGCACGGTCGGGAAGTATCGATTGTTAATTCAAATTAACCCGATGAGCGGCTTGATCGAACTGCACCGGAATCTGATTTTAGGGTCAGCGATTGATTGGGGATTAGTGGTTTATAGTGTGGGAGTGAGCTGCCTGATATTCGGGACCGGTTTAATTTATTTCAAATCAGTGGAGCGGTATTTTAGCGACAAACTTTAAGATGAATAAAAACATTGCAGTTCAGGTAACTAATTTAGGGAAAAAATACAAGATCGGTGAGAAAGAGTCGTATTTGACTCTGCGGGATGCGCTCTCCGGATTAATTTTCCGGAATAATTTAAAAAAAGATTTTTGGGCGCTTAAAGGAGTCAGTTTTCAGGTTAAAAAAGGCGAGATTTTCGGGATTATCGGCCCGAATGGCGCCGGTAAATCGACACTGTTAAAATTGTTGTCCCGGATTACCGATCCCACGAGCGGAGAAATTTTAATCAGGGGCAAGTTAAGTTCTTTGCTGGAGTTGGGAGCGGGTTTTAACAGCGAGCTGACCGGCAGGGAGAACATTTTTTTAAACGGCGTGATTTTAGGAATGAAGCGTTGGGAAATAAGAAAAAAGTTTAATAAAATCGTGAAGTTTTCCGGCATCGCCAAGTTTATCGATACCCCGGCCAAGTATTATTCCAGCGGCATGTTTATCCGCCTAGGTTTGGCAATAGCTTTGCAGGTGGAGTTTGATATTCTGGTGATTGATGAAGTTTTATCAGTCGTGGATCAGCAGTTTCAGGAGCAGGTATTTGCCTGGTTGAAAAAATTAAAACAGAAAGGCAAAACGATTATTATCGTCAGCCACAACTTATTTTTAATCAAAAAATACTGCCAGCGGGTAATGGTTTTAGAAAAAGGCAGGATGAAGAAAGAGAAAAGGCCATGAAAAATTGTTTATTAGGTTTTGGTGAAGGCTGGCGTTTATTTTTACTGGTAAAGGCCGCGAAATATATTAAGGGGGATTTGGCGGAAGTGGGGGTGTATAAGGGCCGGTCGGCAAAAATAATTTGTTTAGCCAAAGGTAAAAGGCCGCTTCGCTTGTTTGACACTTTTGCAGGATTGCCGTCAGTTGATCACCGGATTGACCCGGATTTTTTATATAAAGGATTATATTCGGCATCTTTTTTTGAAGTGAAAAAATATTTAAAAAAATATCAGAACGTTTATTATTACAAAGGGCTGTTTTCCAGGACTGCCGATTGTGTAAAAGATAGAAAATTTTCCCTGGTTCATTTAGATGTGGATACCTATAAAAGTACTAAAGACTGTTTAGAATTTTTTTACCCGCGAATGAACCGCGGAGGAGTGATTGTTTCTCATGATTATTTTGGTCCGGCTAAAGGGGTGGCGAAAGCTTTTGATGAGTATTTTCAGAATAAAAAGGAAATAATAATTAAAATGTCCGGCTCCCAGGGGATGATAACTAAGTTATGACAAAAGTTATTAACCGGTTAAAAAAAGAGATTATCCAAATGGCTTTTCAAGCGCAGGAAGGGCATGTGCCTAGCGCGTTTTCCATTTTGGATATCTTGTGGGTATTATACGATCGGGTGTTAAAAAAAGATTATTTTATTTTAAGCAAAGGCCATGGCTGTTTGGGGCTGTATGCGGTTTTGGCGGAAAAAGGGTTTTTCCCGAAAAGTTGGCTGGCTAATTTTGGCAGGTTTAACAGTCATTTAGGCGGCCACCCCGATTGCCGGCAAGTGCCGGGTGTGGAAGCCTCGACCGGGTCTTTAGGCCACGGCTTACCGCTGGCGGTAGGCATGGCCATGGGTTTAAAGATTAGAAAAAGGCAGAGTAAAGTTTATTGCCTGATTGGCGACGGCGAAGCGAACGAAGGTTCTGTCTGGGAGGCAGTGATGTTGGCAACCCAGCACCGGCTGGATAATTTAGTTTGTTTGGTTGACTACAACCACTCAACTGACCGGGCGCTTAACTTGGGAGATTTAGGAGTAAAATTCAGAAGTTTTGGCTGGCAGGTAAAAAAAATTAACGGCCATAATCATCAGGAAATATTTGAAGCCTTAAAACTGGCCCATAAAAAACCATTGGCAATAATTGCGAAAACCATTAAAGGTTATGGGATCAAAGAAATGGAAAACAATCCGGCCTGGCATCACCGCTCACCCACAAAAGAAGAAATGGAGAGAATATTAACAGAGCTAAACTGAAAATTCTATTTGTTCTGGATAAAGGATTACCGTGGGAAGCCAATTTGTGGCAGTCGTTAAAGACGACTGATTTGGCCCAAGTGGTGGTAATTCATGATGATAAGACGGAAGCGGTGCTAAAAAAATGTCAGAGAATTAAACCGGACGCAATTTTTGTTGTTCAACGGACATTAGCACTGGGACAATTAAAAGTTCCGGTGATAGCAGTTTGGGGGGATTTACAGTCGCCGGAGCAGGTCAGATTATCACAAAAGCTGGCGCCAGTAGTTGATTTTAATATTTATACGGCCACCAGCGCGGCCCTGCACGGGATTAAAACTGCCAAGCCCTATGTTTATTTCTGGGTGCCGAAAGACAGCGCTCATTTTTACAACCCGAAGATCAAAAGAGATATTGATGTGAGTTTTGTCGGGACATTAAGACCGAAGCGAGGAAAAGTAATTAATTATTTAAGAAAACACAAAGTAAAGGTTTTAGCAAAAGGCGGGAACTTGTCGACGGAGGAGTATGCCGGGATTTTACAGAGGTCAAAAATCAGTTTAAATTTCAGTTGCTCCGGCTGGCTGCCGGTGGTGACTGCCCGGAGTTTTGAGATTACTGCCTGCGGGGCAATGCTCTTAGAAGAAGCCGGTCCGGAAACAGCCAAGTTATTTACGCCGCTGAAAGATTATGTGTTATGGTTTTCTAAAAAAGATTTGTTGGGAAAAATCCACTACTATTTAAATCATGACCGGGAAAGAGAAGCGATTGCCGAAAGCGGTTGCAACAGATGCATGAATGATTATTCAGCGATCAGATTTTGGGAATCAGTGCTGGGGATGATTAAAGGAGAAGAAAAGAAACAGACAGTGATTAATTTCCAAAGGTTGTCGGATTGGCGATTGCAGGCGATGGACAAGTTTTATGCCAATAAATATTGGTCGTTAATTTGTTATTATTTAGAAAGAATATGCGGCAGCAGTTAGTAAAAACAGTCAGTGATTTATTGAAAAAAGATAAGCGGTTGATTTTATTGCTGGGAGATATCGGGGTTTATGGTTTTCAGCAGGCGTTTAAAGATTTTCCCGACCGGGTCTACAATATCGGGATTTTTGAGCAGGCGACGGTCAGCTTGGCCGCCGGCTTGGCTAAAACCGGTTTGATTCCGGTCTTTTATTCGATTGCCCCGTTTATCGCGGAGCGGGCCCTGGAACAGTTAAAAATTGATTTTGGCTATCAGCAGTTAAGGGGCAATTTTGTGTCCGTTGGCGGGTCTTATGATTATGCGGCTTTAGGAGCAACTCATCAATGTCCGGCAGATGTTAATATTCTCAAGCAGATTCCGGGAATGAAGATTATTGTTCCGGGCACAGCCGAGGAATTTGACAGGTTGTTCAGGGAAGTTTACAGCCTGCCGGGGCCGCATTATTTTCGTTTGAGCGAGAGTGTTAACAAAGTCAGCTTCCCGGTAAAATTCGGTTGTCTAAAAGTGATTAGAAAAGGGAAAAAGGCAGCAGTGTTGGCAGTCGGACCAATGTTGGATAAGGTGCTGGAGGCAAGCAGAGGTTTGGATGTTTCGGTAATATATTGCACCACAGTAGCGCCGATGGATAAATATAACCAGAACAATAAATTATTGATTTGCGAGCCGTATTATTCCGGCGCCCTGACAGCGGAAATACTTAAAGCCTGTTATCCTCGGCCAATGATTATTGACCAGCTGGGGGTGCCGAATAAATTTTTAAAGCATTATGGCCGCAGGGAAGAACAGGATAAACAGTTAGGCTTGACAGTCGCAGCGATTAACCAGCGTTTAAGGAGGCTGATCAATGATTGAACAGGATGCGAAACAAATTGTTAAACAACTTGACTTAAGACAGTTA
>Ga0075694_143_pt1 | contig 13548 bp, 15 predicted proteins | sample RifGroA2_FD_67695 | JGI IMG/M metagenome (GOLD analysis project Ga0075694, IMG submission 67695) | Microgenomates (Beckwithbacteria) bacterium GW2011_GWA2_43_10
AGAATTGGCTGGAGATAAAAATCCGGATGTGCGCCGGAGAGTTGTTTATAGTCTGGAGAAAATGGGCAAACCAGGCCTGCCCCTTTTGAAAGAACTGGCCGAGAGAGATGGAAACCCTAATATGCGCCGGGAAGCTGCGTTTAGCATAACCAAAATTGAAACTGAAACCCGAGTTCAGACCAGAGACATTGGCATTGGCCACCAACAACTGATCCATGATCTGATCACCAGCCAGGAACCGGCCCTGCTCAACCCTTTGACCAAAGAAGTAATCTACGACCCCGAGCGCCAAGAAGAAAGCCCCCTTTTAAAATTAAGCGACGTCATTGAAAATTTAAGAAAAGACTATCCCGAACTCGTCGGCTTGGTTGTCTTGGGCAGTCTGTCCAAGGGCTATTGGCGACCCGGCAACGATCTTGATTGGGGCCTGGTTTTTGATGGCGAAAATCCGATTTCCGCTTCAAGGGTGGAAAAGATAAAAAGCGATTTTAAACGACTAGCTCGGGAAGCTGCTTTCCCGCCATGTTTGGGCGAGGACCACCGTTCTCTGGTCGCTTCAAAAATTCCCCGGGATGATTATGTAACCCTGGAAATTGTTTTCAACGGCCTTTTCTTCGGCGACAGGAAAAGAATGGTTGAAGTTCAAACAGAAATTCTCTCGAATATCAATCAGAACCGATGGCGGCGAATCCAGGACGTTTGGATTAACAATTTAAACAATTATGACAAAATGGTTGGGCGTTTTGGCTTGAGCGAAGGAGAAACAACGCTGATAAAGAATTTGAGAGTCTTGCTTTGGCGTCTGCCCGATCTGGAAACGATGAGAAAAGAAATCGCCGGAGGAGCAAAATATAAAACTTGAACAAAAGCAAAATGATTGGCTCGAACCGATGGAAACCCCAAAAATCAATGGGCGGCGCTGTGCGCCGCCCACGAAATGGCTGGTCAAAAATCCGCAAGTCTAATCTTGGAGGCCTAGGTCGGAATCGAACCGACGCATAACTGTTTTGCAGACAGCCGCGTTACCGCTTCGCCACTAGGCCCTATATTTGTATTTTAGCAGATTTTTTGCTAAAATTTATCTGATGTTGAAAAAACTTTTTATTAGTCTCGCCTTTTTGTCTTTAACTGCCTTTTTGACCGGTTGCACTTTGCCTGGACAAAAAAAATCCGCCCTGTCCGTTTCTACCACTCCCCAGGCCACGATTTTTCTGGACGGTGAACATTTAGGCCAAACTCCATATTATAACGAAAAATTAAAACCCGGCGACTATGTTTTAAAAATAGTTCCTGAATCATCCGGCCAAGCTTTAAATCCATGGGAGGGACGGGTAACCTTAAGTCCGGGCATTTTAACTGTGGTCAATCGTGAACTTGGTTTAACTCAAGACGATTCTTCAGGTGAAGTTCTCTCTTTTGAGCCCAGCGCTGATAAAAATACCACTTCTATTTCTGTTGTCACCACCCCGGACGGGGCCGTGGTTAGTTTAGACGGCGAACCCAAAGGTTATGCTCCGATTTCTTTAGACAATACGACTGAAGGTGACCACATCCTGCTCATTTCTTCCCCTGCTTATCAGGACAAAACTATTAAGGCTAAGACCGTTAAAGGTAATAAATTGATCGTTTCGGTTCAGTTGGCTCGGGTTGCCGCCGCGCCGGCGGCTGATGCCGAATCCCAACCAGAAGCCACTCCGGCCGCCTCACCCAAAGCCAGTCCTAAAGCCATTGCCAGTCCCGTCGCCTCGCCCACTGCCAGCCCCACCGCCAATTTAAAAAACTCCGTTGAGGCCTTAAAATCGCCTGGATGGGCCAATGTTCGGGAAGATAGTTCTTCCGCCGCCGCGATTTTAGACAAAATTTATTTCGGTGATAAATACCCGATTTTAGACACGGCCACCAGCGGAGGGCATTCTTGGTATAAGATTGAATATACAACCGGTAAAAACGGTTGGGTCCGTGACGACGTAGTGGAAAAATTCGAGTAGGTCTGCCTCTGCAGGGAGCTAGCCCAGTCCGTACAAAATTCCTATCACCATTAATCCCCACAAGCTGATAGTAATTAACATTGGCCTATCTGAAGTTAAAATTTTTTCCGGTGACTCGCCTTGGTTTTTTTCATAAATCAACTGCAAATACCTCATCACTCCGTAAATTACCACCGGAATAGTTAACATCAGCCATTTTTCTGACCGGAAAGTGTGGGGGAGATATGACAGTAAAGTTAACACCTTGCCTTTAAACTCAAATGCCGGGAACATAAAGGTAAATAAGGCGTAAGTCAGCCAGGTCGTATTGGCAAACATCACCGTGTACAGATCCAATAATTTTTCCGGATAGCGGCCCAGGACTTTTCTGGTCCCCAGCTTTCCCTGTAATAAAGTCAGCTCGCTTCTTCTTTTCCCAATCGCCAGAAATAACGAGAAAGAAATAATACACAGCAACAGCCAAACATTGATATGGGCGCCGATAATAAACGCGCCAGCATAAACTCTCATTAAAAACCCCAAAGCAATCGCCATTACGTCGACAATCGGGCGATGTTTTAACCAGGTGGTATAAACAAACTGCAACATCAAATAGGCGATCATGACTAAAAATAAAAAGTATGATAAAGACCACCCTAAAACCAGGCTTAAAAACACCCCGCTTAAACTAAAAAACAAAGCTATTCCTACCGGCAGTTGGCCCGAAGCAATCGGCCTGAATTTTTTAAAGGGGTGATTTTTATCCGAATTAATATCGACAATGTCGTTAAAAATATATACCGAACTGGTTAAAATTGAGAATACTAGCCAAGCGGCTGTGACCGTCCAAAACTTTTCCGCCCAAAACAACCAGCCGGAAAATACCAAGCCCGTATATAGGCTTAAATTTTTTAACCATTGTCGCGGTCTGATCTCTTTAACCAATAAGTAGCCATATTGAGCCATATTAAGCTGCCTCCGATAATTACTGCCAGCAACACCATTGTATAGAGTTTATATTGACTGTTCAATTTTAAAGCCAATAATCCTAATATGGCTGACACCAGCCAATAAAACAGCGCGATTCTTCTTTTGCCCCAGCTCAAATCCATTAACTTATGGTGTAAATGCCCCCGGTCGCCCCAAACAGGGGATCTGCCGGCTAAAATTCTTCTGATCATGCTGTAAATTGCATCCAACATCGGTACTCCTAAAACTAAAATTGCCGTCGCCACCTTGGCTCCTGATAAAATAGCCAAAACCGCCAAAAAATATCCTGCCAAAACCCCGCCGCCATAGCCGGGCATAATTTTTTGCGGATAAAAATTAAACGGCAGAAAACCCAAATAAGCGCCGGCCAGAATAAAAGCCATCATCATTACCGGCCATTGGGTAATATCGTCGACAAATCTTAAGCTAAGCAATCCGATTATGACCCCGGCCACTACCACAATGCCCGGGAGTTGACCATCCAGACCTTTAGACCAATTAACAAAGTTCATTGTTCCCACAATCCAGATTAAAGCCATCAAGTCTGCCCAAACCCAGATCGTCCGCCACTTTCCTAGGAAATAAATCGGGATTTGCAGTTGCGACAAATTAATCACCGCCCCGGCTTTAAAAGGATGGCTGATGTAAGGTATGCCGATCCCCACCGTCACCACAATTCCGGCGGCTAAAACCCCCCAGCCTAATCGTTGATAAGGGTTTAAATTTTTAACATCATCCACCACGCCTACGATCGTTAACACTAAAGCCCCTAAAATTATGCCGGCCAGATGTTTGTCAAGCGGCAAAAACCAAACACCGCTGATTAAAATGCTTAAAAAAATCACCACCCCACCGCCCCGGGGCACCGGATATTGATGGACCACTTTGGGATGAGTTTGGGTTTTAGGATCATCCAGCCACCCCAGTTTTTTATAAACCCAAATCACCAGCGGAGTTAAAATAAAAGAGGCTAAAAAGGCTAAAACCAGCGGTTTAATTAATTGAACTAAAGCCATATTCTCAAACAACCAAAAGGACAATTTTAATTAAACTAACCAGCGCCATTGTCGTGGTTAAAGCCGCCAGCCAAACCAGAATTTGCGCTAATAACTTATCTTTTTCTATTAAACTGCCGGCTAGTCTAATCGAAATTAAATTAATGATTAAACTTAAACCCGGCAGCAGCCACAAACCCCATTGATTGATTAATCGCCCTTCTCCATAAGCCCGGCTGTAGAGCAAGGGTACTTCCGGTGGCAGCTTAGGCCACCAGACCGCCAGCCATAACCAACTCCCGGCTAAACTCAAAAACACTATTTTTAAGCCGAATTTAGTGGTTTTATCTAAAGCTAAACTATCCACCTGCTGATAATAAATTTTAATCTGCTCAATCTTTTTCATTTTCCCTCCAAAAACCGATAAACCCGGGCCTGGTCAATTTTTCCGGCCAAAACATAATCAGTTGCTAATTTCAGCTCCATTTCTTTAAAAGGCCGTTTTTCATAATCCATCACCAAAACTACTTTTGGCGGCTGTTTTCCCCAAGCTTTTATAGTTGCTTCATAGTCATTAAAATCTACCACATGGTAAGCTACCGCGTATCTGCCCAGCGGCAATCTTTCGGCTAAAGCATAAACTCCTGGTTCATCCCCCCAAATAAACACCCGGTCTTGAGGTAAAGTTGACCTCTTTAAATATTCGCCTAACCGGTAGGTTTGATTCACTCTGGGGTCAAAATAATTTCGATATTCTTCGAGGCTTTTTTGTCCGGTAATATATTGCCCAAAGTTAATATAATAAGACACAAGCGGATAACCCCAAAACTTAATTTGATACCACCACCAGCCGTTTAATATTGCCGCGATTACAATCACCAGTTTTAACACTTTTCGCTGATTGGATAAAAATAAGGCCAACAGGATTGTCCCGGGGACGGCCGGCTGGATTAAATAATGGGGATAAGGTCTTTCTGACAATAACGCCCCGAACATTGCCAGCCAGAACCAAATCATCGTTAAACTTGCCCACCTGGATAATTTGAATTTTTTAGCCAGCCAGCAAAGGCCCTAGGCCGCCTACCACGCCGTAATAAATTATGGTTCCTAAAATCGGTAAGATAAAACCAAATCCCAGCGCCCAAATTTTCCTTAAACTATTTTTTTCAAATATCATTAACCAGATTACCAGAGCCGCAAAATCAAAAGCAGCCGGGACTTTAAATAAAAACCCGACCGAGAACAATAAACCGACTCCAAACCAATGTTGAGTTTTTTTAACTATCATCAGCATCGCTAACACTACCGGCAGGACAATAAAAATTTCTGCATTGGCAATGTTGCCTTCAAAGATTGTGGTCAGGATAATCATCGTTAAAGTTGCTCCGTACCAGGCCGTTTTTTCCAAAGGTAAAATAACTTGCATTAACTTGAAAAAAACCGCCGTGGCCGTAGCAAACCAAACCATCAGGATTAATCGGAAATAAAATACATTGCCGGCGGCGGCAGCCAATAAATACAAAAGCGGCGGTTTATTATCATGAATATCCCGGTAAAACACCAATCCCTTTTTCAAAGCTTGGCCTAACACCAGGTAAATTCCCTCATCGCCGTACCAGTAAGGTTCAAACAAAGACGGGATCCGCAAAATTACGACCAACAGCAATATTAAAACCAACCCTTTAAGCATACGTTATTGTAACATTGTTTAAACTTTTTCTGTCACCCGATACTCCAGGTAGCGGCCCAATAATAGGCGGCTGTGCGCATCCAGTCCAGGCAAGGCGGCAAAGAAAAACCCGACCAGCGGCAGTAAAACAAACTCAAATGGCGCTAGCGCCTTTTTCCACCAGCTGGTTCCCTCTGGGGCCTGGGGTTTTTGCCGCCAATCAACAAAGATAATTGCCACCAACGCTATTAAAGACAAAGTCAATATTCCCGAAGACACCTGGGGTAGAGTTTTGCCAATAATCGTCCGGCCAAAATTCTTGTTTAACAACGGGGGAATATTCGCCCCCAAAGTAATTGCAAACCAGTTTACCGGCCATAAAATATGATCTTTGATTACATAAAAAGATCTGATGGTTTTTTCCGCCAGCGGCATTTTCGGCACTGTCAGCCATTTATAGATAATGTAAGCATCATCGCTTACCCCCCAGGCCCAACGCCTGACCTGCTCATACTGATTTTTCATTGTCTGCCAAAAACCCTTAGCTTCGGCAGCGTCGCAAAATGACGGTAAAAAAATCGGCTCTACTTCTAACTTGCCTTTTGTGGCATAAAATAGTTTAAAAAACATCCGGTAATCTTCCGGAATCACATCTGTATCCCAATAGCCGACTTTATCCACCAGTTTTAAGCTGATCGAATAAGTGGAAAAATTAATCAGCCGGTCTTTTCGCAGGAGAATGCCTGTCTGGACCACACTGGATATCCGGTTATATGCTCTGGTTGCCATTGGGAGTTTCCAAATATTATTATAAAACTGAATCGCCGACTGCCAGGTCTTTTCATACCTTTTGGGGTCATCTAAAAATTTAAAAGTTAAATATGAGAAATATTGCGGGTGAAGTAAAGCATCGGCATCATTGGAAGTAATCGTCACATAATCAAGGCTGTGTTTCTGTTGGTCAATCAACCTTTGTTTGGCCAGCTTTGCCCCCCAGGCAACATTGGCTGATTTGCCCTTAACTTCTCCGGCCAGGTCCGGGTGAAACACGATCATAAGGTTGCCAAACTTATTTTCAAACTCTTTTTTTAACTTGCCCGCTTTTTCTTTAGCTGCCTGTCCTTCTCTGGCTTCAAAAGACACCACGATCGATAAATTTTCTCTGGGGAAAGTCTGCTTGGTTAGATTTTGTAAAGTTCTTCGCAAAGTTGACAACGGTTCCCGGTAAGTGGGGATAACAATGATGTGTCTCACCCGCTGCCAATCTAAAAACGACTGGGCTTCATCAAGCCAGTTAAACACCATGGCGGCTTTAATCCGGAAATGGGCCAGCAGTGCCAACCCGGCTGTCCAGACTGATCGGTATAACCAGTAAACATCAAAAGCAATAATATAGTAAGCCACTAAAGTTGGTGCTAAAAAAGCTCCCCAAAGCGGGAAAATAATTAACGACCAGGAAATTAATCCCGGCATCATCTCTAAAAACCTGATTACCCTTTTCTCGTGTTTAATCAGCCACTGCCTCATAGTTTAAATAATTTTTCTGCATTTTTGGTCGTTTCCGCCTCAATTTGATTAATTGAAGTGCTCTTTAGTTTCGCTAAAAATTGGGCGGCTATTTTAACACTCTGGGGAAAATTCCGGCTGCCGTCGTGCTTTGGCGATAAATACGGCGCGTCAGTTTCCAGTAAAATTCTCTCTAGGGGTGCTTCTGTAGCCAAAGTTTGCACTTCTTGGCTGTAAGTAATATTGCCATCAATCCCAATATAAAAATCCAGGTCTAAAATCTTAGTCAGCAGTTTTTTACTCCCTGAAATACAGTGAAACACGCCCCTCGGATACTGTCCGTCACCAGCACAAAAATGTTTTAAGGTATCCAAGGTTTCTTCTCCGGCCGCGCGGTTATGAATAATCATTGGCAACTCAAGTTTTTTCGCCAGTTGAATCTGCTGCCCGAACAGCCGTTTCTGTAAAGTTTTTACTTCCGGTGTAATTTCTTCATTTAAATACTTGGTTTTTTTATAAACATGATAATCCAAACCGCACTCGCCGATGGCGACGACTTTTTTGCTTTTAGCCAAGTTTTCTAATTTTTTGAAAATTGAAAATTGAAAATTGGTTATTCCACGCAGAGCGTGGCTGTGGTGCGGGTGGACGCCAACCGCGGCAAAGAGCGCCGGGTGCTGCTCGCAAATTTCCACCGCTCGAGCACTCGTTTCCAAATCGGCGCCGACAACGATCATTTTTTTAACCCCGGCTTTAACGCACTGATCGGCCGTTTCTTTCCAGTCATCTTTAAACGCGACAAAATTAAGATGACAATGGGTATCAATATACATGTGGTTATTATAGCACTTGACAAACCTGTCAGAATTCTATTATAATTCTGTTATATGAATCAGTTAATTAGTTTAGAGGATTTCACCAACGTCCAAGAGGTACAGGCCGGAACCACCCGTTTGTTTGCCAAAGCCGCCAAGCGGGGCAAATTTTACCGGGTCATGCGCAATCGGCAACCTCTGGGAGTAATTATTCCTAATAATATGTGGGATTCGTTGCTCGAGGACATTGAAGCTCTTTCTAGCCCTAATTATTTAAAAAGAATCGCCCTGGCTAGAAAATCAAAAAAATTTATCAGCGCCGCAGAAGCCAAAAAACGCCTCGGTATTAAATAATGGCGGAATATAATTATAAATTTACTCCCAAGGCATTTAAAAAACTAGTCAAACTTCCTCGAGATATCCAGCGTCGGATTTTCGCCAAGCTTGATTATTTTTGTCAGACTAATCCACTAGTTTACGCGGATAAGCTAACAGATAGGCAAGCAGGCGAGTTTCTTTAAATCATTGAACTATTTACCAACGATTCCAATGGATTAACTTCTCAATTTTAGTCCGTTTTTGCGGATAGGGCTTGTCTTTCGAATACCCCAAAGTAATTAAACAGGTTACTTTCCAGTTTTTAGGTAACTGCAAAATTTTTTCCACTGCTGGATAATCAAATGCGCCCACCCAACAGGAACCCAAACCAGATTCTGTAGCGGCCAGCATTAGGGTCGTTCCGGCTGTATCGGCATCTTGGATTGGGTAAAGTCTTTTCCAGATTTGGTAATTCAACGCAAATTGTTTAGGCATTACCATTTCCCATTCGCCGGTGATTTTCTTTTCTAATTCTTTTTTAGTGAAAAATTTTTCAATATTGGTAACAACGGCTATAACTGCCGCCGCGGCAGTAATATGGCTTTGTCCGCAACCAGATTGAAATAGCTTCTGTTTAATTTTTTCATCATCAATAATAACAAAATTCCGGTTTTCCAGACCAGCGGCGGTCGGGGCTAAGTTAGCTAACCCCAATAACTCTTTAATTAAATTTCTGGGAATTTTTTTATCTTGATAGTTTCTGATGCTCCGGCGTTTATTTATGGCCGATGTTCGCCCTTTTTAATCGGTTTTTTCTCAAATAATCCGCTTCCGTCAATGACATAGTACATGGCTAGACCCTTTTTTAAATAAGTTCCCGGTCCGTCCGGTTCAGCCCCAGGTTTGATTATGTCCACACCGACACTCAATTCGTCAGTCACGCCGACGATAATTAGCTCACCCCAAGGAAACTTTATTTTCTCCATAATTTATAGCCTGGGAAACAGCGGTTTATCAATTTTAATTATACTCCCAGTAAATATTTTCTCAATTTTATCTGCTGTTTCCGGCAGAAAGATTTGCAGCTGCCAGGAGAAACTTAATAATTTTTTGGCGTACTCGATTAACTTATTTTTTCTTTCCGCGCTAGTTTTCTTCCACGGCTCAAATTGGGAAATTTCTAAATCCAGACTTCTTAATTCTTCCCATAATTTAATCAAGGCTTGGTTGAACTCATAGCGGTCAAGATAGTCGCTAATAGTGATTTTTTTCTCATAATCTTTAATTCCCACCAGTCCGTCTTTTTCCGCCATCTTCGCCACCCGGGAAACCAAGTTGCCCAAGCCATTGGCCAAGTCCGCGTTGTAAACTTCTTTAAATCTTTCGTGGGTAAAGTCGCCGTCAGACTGGGTGGGAATTTCTTTTAACAGAAAATACCTTACCGGATCAACCCCGTATTGATTTAATAATTCTTCCGGATTAACCGTGTTACCCAGAGATTTGGCCATTTTCTGACCAGCAGAAGTAATGTAACCGTGGACTAAAACTACCCTAGGCAAAGGGAGTTTGGCGGACAAGAGCATTGCCGGCCAGTAAACCGTGTGGAAGCGATAAATTCCCTTGCCAATGACATGCACATCCGCCGGCCACCACTTTTGCCATAATTTTTGGTCATAGCCCCAGCCGATTGCGGTCATGTAAATTGTCAGAGCATCAAACCAGACATACATCACTTGTTGTGCCTGTCCGCCAGCTGGTGGATCTCCCGGAACGGGAATGCCCCAACCCCCCAAACGCTCTTTTGGCCGGGAAACGGAAAAATCTTCCAAACCTTGTTTAATAAAACCCAAGGTTTCATTTTTGCGGATTTCCGGAAACACTCTTAATTCATCGTTATTAATTAATTCTTCCAGCTGTTTTTGATACTTTGACAATTTAAAGAAATAGTTTTCTTCTTCAATTAATTCCGGTTTTCGATTATGTTCCGGGCACTTGCCGTCTACCAATTCGTTTTTGGTATAAAACTGTTCGCAGCCGACACAGTAAAGCCCCTGGTATTTTTTCTTGTAAATATCGCCGTTTTTGAAACACAACTGCCACAACTTTTTTACCCCAGGCCAGTGCAGTTTCTGATCAGTTGCCCGGCGCCAAACATCAAAATTAACGTTTAAATGCTTAGTGTGTTGTAAAAAGCTTTCCGTGTTTTTGTCTGCCAATTCTTGTGGCTTTAAATTTTCTTTTTTCGCCGCCTCCAAAATTTTCTGGCCGTTTTCATCTGACCCGGAAACGCAAAACATCTCTTTACCTAGCAGTTTTTGATATCTTTGAATTACGTCAGTAATAATAAATTCCAGAGAATGGCCCAGGTGGGGAAGCCCGTTGACATAAGGAATTGCCGCGGTGACGTAAAACTTATCTGCCATAAGTAATTATAACTATTTATGTAAAGAAATTCCTCGAGTAGATTTATCTACCAACACCGCCGCTCCATATAAAACAATTCCCACCAAATCTTGTTCTTCTTCTTTTAGCGCCGCAATTGCCTTAATATTATCTTCGCCCTGGGTTTGGAAAATCGGCCGGGTGTATATTCCCACAAATAAGTTATTTTCTCTGGCTTTTCGACAAACTTTTTTTAAGTCATTATGTTTGGCTTGAAAAACTAATACCGGTTGGCGGAAAATTGCCAGATAATTGACATTAGAAGCGTCTTCGAACTCCGGCCCCATTGTTTCCGGAAATTTATGAGCAATGGCGCTGGCCAAAAATGCCGTTACATTTAATTCCTGCCAGGGCAATAAGTTCCTTTCCACGATAATCGCTGTTTTAGTTGGGAATTGAGACATAAAAAACCTCCGTCTAAATGACGCTCATGGGCATCATTATGGAGGTTATTATTTTCATAAATTTTATTATAACAGATTGACTTCGGAATTACCGCCATGTTAGTATATTTTATTACAACACCATGAAAATGCTACGGTCGCTAATACCGATCTTGACTCCAGTGATTCTATCTCTAATCCTGGCCATTACTAAGATCACCCTGTCACTTATTCCTCCAGAGCCTATTCAGCTACTGCAAGCGACTACTCCAGAATCTGTTACCAAAAAAGTATTAGTTTTAAACTTTGACCCGATTGTTTTTGCTAATGCTCGAGATGGCAATCAACGCCTGCATCGAGCCATGGGTTGGAATGACCCGCATGCTTTAACCGACCAATTTATTGCTGATATCCGGACTGCCAGTGGTGGTTTTGTCAACTACCAAGTCGTTCAGTGGCAGGATCTGGATGTTTATCCGGTGAAAAGTGACGGCTTTACCTATACTGACGAAACTTATCTTGACTGTTGGAATGACCACTCTACTTGCCACAAGCCGGATATTATTGATTACCAAAAAATGCTTATTGATTACCAAGTTTGTGAACAATTAAACGCCGGCACTATCGACGAACTTTGGCTTTTCGGCGCCCCCTGGTTTGGCTATGCTGAAGCCAATATGGCTGGACCCGACGCTTTCAATCTTAATGGTGCGGTGGTAACCAACACCACCTGTCAAAAACAACTACCCATGATGGGATTCAGTTATGAAAGGAGTGAAGCACGCTTACTTGAAGACTTCGGTCACCGCGTTGAAGGTACAATGACATATGTTTTCGGTTCTTGGGAATTAAAACCAACTCATGCTTGGAATCGTTTCACCATGATCGATAAAGATTTTCCTGGCCAATCAGGCTGTGGCAATGTCCACTTCCCACCCAATGGAAAAGAAGATTATGATTTTAATAATGAATTACAGGTTATGAGTTCTTGTGATGATTGGCTTAACTATCCCAATCTCACCGGTGCTTCCACTTCCATTAATTGCACTTCTTGGAACCCAAATATCGACTGCTTTGAAGCGCCTGAAAGTGGCGGCTACTATTTAAGATGGTGGCTTAAACACCTACCCAGAGTCTCCGGCGTTGATCCGCTTACCGGAAAGCTCAATAACTGGTGGTTTTATATTATTGATTACCAGATGGCCAAAACCCAAGAAGTTAATATTGCTCGTTTATCATCACCCTCAACTAATATCAAGAATTGTAGCGATTATGGTAAAAAACTCTGTCGAACTATCAATTCGTGCCGCTGGCTTAACGATCACGATGGTTGCTGTTTGCCGGCCGGCTCGGAACGCGAATCATGTAATAAACTAAATATCTGTAATTCAAATCACGAATGTTCTAAAAAGAAGATTTCTGGTGCCCAACAATGTAGAAGTAGTGATGATAATACTATCCAATACTGTTGCAAAAAAGACCAAGTAATCAGCAACAACAAATGTGTTAAATTAAAACAAACTTGGGGAAACAGTTTTCTGAGATTTTTACGGCGCAAACTGCCGGCCGCAGTTTCAAATCGGTTAATGTCGCCAAACTCATCTTTGAATCTGCCAAAGAAGCTCTCCTTGTAGCCGTTCTGCCAGGGAGAAGCTTTGTCCCCAGTTAATCACCACTTCAGCCATAAACTCGGTTCCCTGATAGGAATGAAAGATTAATGGCACCGTGTCGGTAATTAAGACTACTATCTTTAAGGCGGATAAAACTAAGTTGCTGTCATGGCAGCGGCCAAAGGCAAACCCGACCACCTGTCGGGAAAGATATCCTCGACTGTGGCCAGGTATCAGAACCGACCCCGGAACAGGACATAGCTAACGTCGCTGCACCAAACCTGATTAATACCGGTAATGGTGAGATTTTTAATTAAGTTAGTGAACGGGCAACTGGAAACAGACTTGGTGCAGTAGTGGCGGTAGACTTTTCTCCGGGGTGGCTTGATGCCAAATTTATGCATTACTCTTAGAATCCGTTTATGGTTTATCCCCATATGCCAGGCTAATCGCCGGTGGCCGTAGGCCGGGTGGAGTTTATGGACGGCATAATTTCAACTTTTAAGGCTTTATCCTTAGCTTCCAGTTTTGACTGCCGGGCCAGGTGTTTGCAGCTGATGCCCAGGGTTTTACTCACGGCGCGCCGGCTAGTTGAGAGATGGGCCATTTCTGCCTTTTTTACCCCAAGATTACTTTTTTGTGTTATCATTAATTAATGAAGCAGTTCTAGGCAGAGAATAAAGTTTATGTTGAATTTTTAACCAATTCAGCGGTAGCTTGGTTCGCGGCCGGAGTAATCGCGCCATTATTTAATCCGCCGACGAATGAACTGATTAAATTTATTGGTCCAATCTTGGCGATGGTTATTACTTTTGCGTTTTTAAGAATTGCTACAATTTTAGCAAAGGAGGCA
>Ga0075694_103_pt1 | contig 12863 bp, 11 predicted proteins | sample RifGroA2_FD_67695 | JGI IMG/M metagenome (GOLD analysis project Ga0075694, IMG submission 67695) | Microgenomates (Beckwithbacteria) bacterium GW2011_GWA2_43_10
GGTGAAAAAATGACAAAGAGCAAACGAAAAATCCCTGAGACAATGCTTCATGCATGCTTGCCTAAAAGCATGCCAATGGCTTCTGATGGGGTGATTATCCGGTCGGGGAGAGACTTCTTTATCCCCTTGTCACCTGAAAGGATTTTGCAGTCCAGCTTGAGCGCCAACGCCACAAATGACACATCCTTCAGATGCGGCGCTTTCTTTCTGGCTTCTTCCGCCTTGTCTTCAAACTTCTCAGGGGAGACGAAATCTATTTCTCTTTTCAAAAACGAAAAAATATCAGATATTTCCTCTTTTGACAGCCTGCTTTTTGCCAGCAGTTTGTCCATTCTTTTACCAATTTCAAAAAACAAAAATTCGGGCGCGACGAATTCAAACAATCCGACCATCTTATTTAACATGAACACTTCAAACGGCTTGCCTTTATTATCAAACTGTTTGCCGCCCGACTCGATTTTAAAATAGTACTTGGTCGTTGGTAATAAATTTTTTAGCGTGACATGGTGGACTTCGACGGCCGCCTTGCCTCCGGATAATTGGTCTCGATCATCCAGGGCCGGCTGTTTTAATTCATTGATTTTTTCTCCAAACTTGATTGATCCGGTAGTCTCTCTGCCGGTGATCCAAGAGACACTAAAGCCGGCATCCGTGATATTAGTGATTCTTACTTGTTCGGGGGTTACTTCCGCTGCCGCTTCCGGTTTGACCCCGCTTCTGGTTTTAACAAAATATATTCCCGCACCGATGGCGATTAATAATATCAATAATCCCAGCGCCGTCGGGAAATGAATTTTAGTTATTTTGGGGTTGGTTAACATATTTATCTGGCGCTGCTGGTGGCCGAATGACTGGCCGGATTTAAACTATTCCAATCTGTTTCCGGAATAATCTCCCGTTGTCTGATTTTTTCCATTGTGTCAAGGTCTATTGTGGGCGTCAAGGGTAAAAGCAGTTGTTGTACTTCCGGTTTGACCTGGCTGATATTTAAGGTTTTATAAACCGTCATGCCAATCCAGATAATTACGGTCACCAAAGTTAAAATCGACAATCTAAAAAAGTCTTTTCCGAAATTTTTTCCATACCGATTATTAATCATTTTGCTCCTTTGTTGGCAAATAAAATCCCACCAGCTTTAGGTTGGTAGTTAACTTCCCCTCGCCTTGCAACTTTTGGTTATTAAAGTTAACTTCTTCAATAGTAATCAGCCGGTCAATTTTAATTAAACTCTGCAAAAAAGCCCTAATTTGTTGATAGCTGCCGGCAATGGTCAATTCCGCTGCCAACTCAATTTTGTCTGATTTATCGGTTTGGCCCACCAGGTTAAACCCTCCGAAACTGCCGGTATTTATCTCTACGCCTGTCTGCTTGGCAACCCATTGAATCTGCCAAGCCAGTCTTTCAAACTCTTCTTTTTCCGGGAGCACCTGGTTGATTAACCTTAAATTATTGACCACTTTGGCATAATTAACTTCAGCGGTTTTTAACCCGATCATTTTCTTGGTCAGTTTGGCCTCTACTTCTTGCTGGTCTTTAATTTCTTTTTTTAACCCGGCAATGGTTCTAATAGTAGGCAGGATGGCCATACTCAAGAAAAACGCCACCGTAAAAATAGTTAAACCGATCAAACCGGAAATTTTTGTTTTTGGCTGTTGGCCCCAAACCTTTATTCGCTGGTAATAACGGTCATAGCTTCTCATTTTTGTTTAAATTTTAAACTCATTCTAAAAATAATTGCCTGTTTTTTTTCTGTGCCTGAACTGACGTTGTCTAAACTAACGTCACTAAACTCCTGGCTCGCTTGCGCTTGAGTCAGTAAGGTTGCCAAACCCGTTTCTGATAAAACCTTTCCCTGCAAAGACACCCCCTTTTGATTAATCATAATTGAATCATAAGCCGCATCAAATGGCGTTATCTGGCTAATATGGTTAAGCGCCTCATCGATCTTTACCGTTGTTTCCTCCGCCGCTTTGATTTTTTCAAGCTGGTTCTGCAGTCGTTTAAATTTTGTTTCCAAATCACCATAACTGCTGACAATCGCCTGTTTTTGTTTAATCTCTTCATTTAAGTCCGTTAACTGGCGATCCAACCCAAACCGGTATAAAAAAGCGGAAATCACCACTAATTCTGTAAATACCACCACATACCGCCCGATCGATAATGTCCAAGGAATGAGTTGGCCCAATATCCCGCTTTCCCAGGGTTCTTTGGGAAGTAAATTAATTTCTTTTTTGCGGGCGGCCATACTAAATTAAGTATACTACTTAATTAGTTTCATTAGTCTTGATTTTAATCGGGCCGCTTTATTTTTGTGAATTACTTTCTTTTTTGCTGCCTTATCCAAAGCCGAAGAAGCCTGTTTTACTGCTTTAGCGGTTTTTTCTTTTCTGGCTTGCTTGACCGCTTGCCGCAAATTTTCCCGGTAAACTTTATTTATCTTAGTTTTCTTTTTGTCTTGTCTTAACTTTTTGCTGGCTGATTTAAGGATTGGCATAGTTTGGATTTTATATTTTTGTTATACTCGCGTCAAGACGATGAATCACTTATTTAAACCGCAAAAAGGCATTCTTTCTGCTGCCGGCATTTTGATGGCCGCTGTTTTTTTCTCGAGAATTTTAGGTTTGGTCCGCGACCGTTTTTTAGCCGGCGCCTTTTTTGACACCACTACTTCCTGGCAGTTGGATGTTTATTTTGCCGCCTTTCGCCTGCCGGACATAATCTTTCAGCTCTTAGTGGTCGGGGCTTTATCGGCTGCTTTTATTCCGGTTTTTTCGCAATATCTGTTTAAAAAGAAGACAGAGGCTTGGCACATTGCTTCCAGCGTGATTACTGCCGGCCTGGTTTTATTTTTTCTGCTGGCTTCCTTATTGACAATTTTTAGTTTGCCTTTAAGCCGCTTGATTGCTCCTAGTTTTTCCTTAACCCAGCTGCAGCTGATGTCTAACTTAACCCGGGTTTTAATTATTGCCCAAGTTTTCTTTTTAGTTTCTAATTTTTTAACCGGGATTTTACAATCGCATCACTATTTTTTAGTGCCCGCCCTGGCTCCGATTGCCTATAATTTAGGCATTATTTTCGGCATTGTTTTTTTCAGCCCGATCTTTGGCATTTATGGCCCGGCTTTGGGAGTGATCATTGGCGCCCTGCTTCATTTTTTAGTTCAGGTGCCTTTAACTAAAAACATCGGCTTCAGCTTTAAGCCGTCTCTGGATTTTCGCCATCCCGGAGTGCGGCGCATCGGCCGGTTGATGTTGCCGCGGGCGATTGCCTTGGCTGTCAGCCAGATCGAGTTAACCGTGGCCGTCTTTTTAGCCACTTCTTTACCTGCCGGTTCTTTGGCTATTTTTTACTTTGCCCAGCACTTAAACGCTTTGCCGGTTGGTTTGTTTGGCGCCACTATTGGCCAGGCTGCTTTACCCAGCCTGGCCCAGAATTTTTCTCCATTATCCTTTTCCAAATTTAAAAACCTGCTCATTGCCTCATTAAATCAGGTTTTGTATTTAAGTTTGCCCGCCGCTATGATTTTGTTGGTTTTACGCCTGCCTATTGTCCGCTTGGCCTTTGGGACGAAAAACTTTCCCTGGCAGGCCACTTTATTAACCGGTCAGACAGTGGCCCTGCTGGCCATTTCTGTTTTTGCTCAGGCCGCCATCCAAATTTTAGTCCGCGGCTTTTATGCCTTATCTAACACCCGCACCCCTTTATATCTGGCAGCAGCAGCAGTTTTAACTAATGTTGGTTTTAGTTTTCTTTTAGTTTATCGCTTTAATCTGGGTGTAGTAGGCCTGGCCTTAGCCATTTCTTTAGCCAGCTTTTTGCACGCCGGCCTGCTCTTATTCTTTTTGTCCCGGCTCGTCGGCGGTTTTTCCCGCCCCACCCTTTTCACCCCTTTTGTTAAAATGTCTTTAGCCACGCTTGCTACCGGTTTTAGCCTGTGGATTCCTTTAAGATTACTGGACCGTTATATCTTAAACACGACTAAGACTTTAGACCTGATTATTTTAAGTATCATTACCAGTCTCATCGGGATTGGAGTTTATCTGCTTTTATCTAAAATTTTAAAAATTAAAGAACTGGAAAGCTTTTTAAGTTTGCTTAAACGCTTTACTCACGATGAATCCTTACCAATCAACTATTAGGAATTTTTGCGTTATCAGTCATATTGACCATGGTAAAACCACCCTAACCGACCGCTTTCTGGAAGCCACCCATACTTTTCCCAGTTCCAAGTACAAAGAACGCCTGCTGGACTCCAATCCGATCGAACAAGAGCGGGGAATTACCATTAAACTGGCGCCGGTCAGAATGTCCTATATGCTAGGCGCTAATCGCTATACGCTGAATTTGATCGATACTCCCGGCCATGTTGATTTTTCTTACGAAGTCTCCCGTTCCTTGGCCGCCTGTGAGGGGGCCGTTCTTCTGGTTGATGCGGCCCAGGGAATTCAGGCCCAAACGATGGCCAATGCCAACCTGGCTTTAGAAAACCATTTGGAATTAATTCCGGTGATTAATAAAATTGATCTACCCAACCTTAACCTGGACAGTATTAGCCAGCAACTGCAGGCTACTTTTGGTTTTACCAAGAAAGAAGTTCTTTTTGTTTCTGCTAAAACCGGCACCGGCGTACCGGAATTGCTTGAAGCGGTTATTAATCGGGTGCCTGCCCCAAGCGGAGCCTCTGGCGAAGTGGGGCTCCAGGCTTTAATTTTTAACTCTTTTTATCATTCCCATCATGGGGTGATTGCTTATGTTCGTTTAGTCAATGGGCGGATTAATCACCGTCAAGGCCTTAAGTTCTTTTCCAACCAAATTATTTTTAAACCAATAAACTTGGGTTACTTTACGCCTGAATTGAAACCCGTTGACTCTTTGACTTGCGGCGAAGTCGGTTTTATTGCCACCGGTTTAAAAGATATCTCTCTTTGCCGAGTGGGCGATACGATTGTGGTTTCTGATGATGTGTCGGTTAAGTCTTTGCCTGGTTATCAGGAACCTCAACCGGTTGTTTATCTGGATTTTTATCCATTGGAAAACAATGACTTTATTAAGCTTAAAAACTCGCTGGAAAAATTCCGCTTAACTGATTCCAGCCTGGTTTGTTCTCCGGTAAACTCCTCGGTTTTGGGCAGTGGTTTTAAAATTGGTTTCCAGGGCTTGCTCCACGCCGAAATTGTTCAGGAGCGTTTAGAGCGCGAATTTGATTTAGAGTTGATTACCACCAGCCCCTCGGTGGAATATCAACTGGAACTCAAAAAAAAGTCGCAAACAATTTCTGTTTTCAGTCCGGCTGATTGGCCGGACCCCGCTTTAATTAATCAAACTTCAGAACCATTTATTAATTTAACTATTTTTAACCCCTTAAAGTACTTAGGCGGCATCATGGATTTATGCCAGGACCATCGGGCTAAATTAATCTCCCAGGAATTTTATGGCCAACAACTCAAATTAACTTATTTTATGCCTTTGCAGGAGTTAATCAGTGGTTTCTTTGACCAATTAAAGTCCGTTTCTTCCGGTTTTGCCAGTTTAAACTGGCAGTTTGCCGGATTTGTACCTAACCAAATAGTCAAACTGGAAGTCTTACTTAATCGTCAAATAATTGAACCGCTTTCCGTTTTAACTATTCGCTCGGCAGCCCAGAAACTTGCCCTTAAGCTGGTTAAAAAATTAAAAGCCGTTTTACCCCGCCAGCAGTTTGAGGTGCCGATTCAGGTTGCCCTGGGTGGCCAGGTTTTAGCCCGGGAAACGTTAAAAGCCTACCGTAAAGACGTGACCGCCAAACTTTATGGCGGCGATGAAACCAGGAAGATGAAGCTATTGGAAAAACAGAAAAAAGGCAAAAAACGGCTGAAGACTTTTGGCCGGGTGGCCCTGGACCAGGAGACATTTTTAGCTGTCATTCGTTAACCGGTTCAACTGGTTTTAAAGTTAGTCTGACCATGGCATTAACCGGCAGAAAAACCTTGCCGGTCCAAATCCCACTGTTAATTTTTACCAAAGCCTTTTCTTTTACCCCCTTAAAACTTTCTTGGATCATTTCATAATCTCCGGGTAAAAGACGCTTTATGATTACCGGCACAGTTTCCAGATGGCGGCCGGCTTGGTCATAATTGACTAAATAAACTTGAACTTCCTTGCCCTTTCTGGCAGCAACAGCTTTTACAAAACTGCCTTCACCGGATAAATACAGCCTGGTTTCTCCTAGATCATTGAGCCATTTAAACGCCTGATATCTGGGCTTTAATATCAAACCAGTGTCTTCGTGGCTGATTATGCCATATCTGCCCCAAAAGGTTTTATTTTCCGGGCTTAAACCATCCTTAATTTCAAAACTAAAAACCTTGGAAACAGAACCAATCATTTCGAAGACGCTGGCGACTGTGTGGGCTGCCCCCAAATCATTATCATAGCCCGGGTTGTTGGCCGCATCCAAGCCCCACTCCGAGATAATTTTTTCCTTTAAAGCTAACCGCGGATACGTTTCTAACAAACGGCTTAATTCTTCAACGTCTTGTTTAAATTGCTCCGGATCCGGGCTGTAGCGGTGCCAGGAGACAAAATCAAACCTTAAATTTTCTTTCTCAACGAGCTTAAATATTGCTTCAATCCAGTTTCGATACATACCGGTAGTGCCCGGCCCGCCCAGTTTAAATGATTGAACGTTAGTGGCGTTACCAGCGGCGATTGCCGTTTGCCGGTATAAGTCCAGATAGTTTTTGGCTCCCGAAGTCTTCCAGTTGCCGAATAAATCCGGCTCATTCCAAACTTCATAATAAACCTTGTCAATATTTTTATTTTGTTTACCGGAATAGTGCTCAATCGTTGTTTTAACCACTTCCTGCCATTCATTCCAGTTATCCGGCTTGGCGGTAATATCGCTGCCCAAAGCCGGCGGCATATATGATAAGGCCAGAAACGGCCTTGCCCCTATTTTTAAGATCGCTTCCACCTCCTGGTCCAACTTTGTCCAGTTGAATTTTAACCGGCCGTCTTCATTTTTAACCACTTCGTAAAAATCATAAATATGATCGATCCGGACATAGCCGGGGGACAATACTTTCATTGGATTAATGACCGGCGTCAACATCCCCCCGTTGCTTTCTCCACCCTGACTAAAATTGTTCCATATTCGTGGCATTGGTCCGATCTCTTTATCTGTTTCCACCATAATTTCTGCTTTTTTTCCGCTAGCTCCAGATAACAACTGACTGACTTTAGAATTTAAATCCAGACTAATAACCAATGCTGCCACTAAAATTATTAATCCGAGTATTTTTAACTTCATAGAAAGATTATAACAAAACCGCCCTTGACAGCGTTCGGATAAGTGTGTAATATAGTTGTGTATGCTAATAAGAAAACAGATTTTACTTCAGGATAGCCACGAATATGCAATTGAGGAATTGGCGGCCTTGACCGGGAAATCTTTTTCTCAAATGACCCGGATACTTTTGGACCGGGCGATTAAAACTGAGGGCAAGGTGATTAAAAAGAAAGCTAAAAAAAAGCTGTCCCAATTTGAAGCACTGGAGCAATGGGCGGCAAACCCGGTCAGCGGCCCCGGCGACTCTGAATACGATAAATATGCCTACGATCTCTAAGATTTTTATTGACACCAATGTTTTTGTGGCCATAAAGGACGATAAAGACTCAACTCATGACCGGGCAATATTATTGTTAAAAACACTAAAATCAAAAAAAGTGAGATTTTTTACTTCTTCAGATGTGATTGGTGAATCAATTACCGTGATTTCCAAAAAACTGGGAAAACTAGCGGCGATTGAGTTTTTAAATCACGCTAACAACTATGCTAAAGAAATATTTATTGATAAATTTTTACATAAAGAAGCCAAAGATTTTTTCAAGAGGGCTAAATCCAAAAAAATTTCTTTTATTGACTGTTCCAGTGTCGTGGCCATGAAGCGGAATAAAATCAAGTCGATTTTCAGTTTTGACAGGGATTTTAAGAAGTTGGGCGTGAAGTTGGCAAAATAACCCCTTGACAGTTATTTAGCAGTCGTGGTAGTATACTGCTAATATGAATCTTACTGATCGCCAGTCTCAAATATTAAAAGCGATTATTGATGAATTTACTGCTACTGCCGAACCGGTCGGCAGCATTATCTTGGAAAAGAAATATAACCTCGGTATCTCTCCGGCCACGATTAGAAATGAAATGATGACCTTAACTAAGGCCGGATTTTTAAAACAACCCCATACTTCAGCCGGCCGGACCCCGACCCCAATGGCCCTGAAATATTATGTTCGGGAGTTGATTAAAGAAGAAGAACTGTCCGTGGCCGAGGAAGTGGCGGTTAAAGAAAAAGTTTGGGACCACCGCTTTCAAGCCGATAAGGTTTTAAATAGTTTAACTAAAGCTTTAGCTGATAAAACCAAAGCTCTGGCCGTCGCCTGTACTTCTGCCGGTGACTTGTTTCATGCCGGAGAAGCCCATATTCTGGACAACCCTGAATTTTATGACATTGATGTCGCCCGCGCAGTTTTGTCGTTAATCGATGAATTCAGCCGGATTAATTCTATCTTCACCAAAGCTAGCGGTGAAGAAGCGATTCATATTTTAGTCGGCGATGATTTTGATTCAGACTTATTTGATGCTTTAGGGATGGTCTTTGTTGACTTTGCCTCGCCTAAACTTTCCGGGTCTTTAGGCGTCATCGGCCCGTCCCGCTTGTCTTATCAAAGCATTGTCCCCACTGTCCGTTATTTTGGCAGTTTAATTAATCAAATAGCCGAAAATTGGTAATCTCTAGATGAAGAAAATGAAAAAACCAACCCCAACTCAAACTTTGGAAAACCAACTCAAGCGCACCTTGGCTGACTATCAAAACCTGCAAAAAAGAGTTGTTAGCGATCAACAGGACTTTGTTAAATTTGCCAACGCCGCTTTATTGACTAAGTTTTTACCTTTGCTTGACGACTTAAATCGGGCCAACTCTCATCTGAAAAATAAAGGTCTGCAGTTGACTGTTGATCAATTTAAAGCCATCTTGAACTCGGAGGGCGTTAAAGAGCTGCAACTTTTAAACACGTCTTTTGATCCTAAAAACGCCGACTGTGTTGAGCTTGTTCCCGGAAAAAAAGATTATATTATCGAAATAGTTCAAACCGGCTATGCCCTTGCCAATCGGGTCTTAAGACCCGCCCGGGTCAAGGTCGGGAAAGGAGATTTATGTCCAATAAAATAATTGGCATTGATTTAGGCACGACTAATTCGGTGGTGGCCGTTATGGAAGGCGGTACGCCCAAAGTTATTCCTACCAGTGAAGGCCGGAACTTAATTCCTTCGGTAGTGGAACCAATTAAAAATCTGGTCGGTGATATTGCCAAGCGCCAGATGGTCTTAAATCCCGGCAATACGATTTATTCGGTTAAACGTTTAATGGGCAGGAAATTTTCCGACGCCGAGGTCAAAAAATCTCAAAACATGGTTTCTTATACCATTTCTAGCGGCAAAGATAATTTAGCCGTGGTGGAAGTTGATGGTAAAAAATATACGCCTCAGGAAATTTCCGCTAAAATTTTGCAAAAAGCCAAGAGCGATGCCGAGGCTTACTTAGGTGAGACAGTTGACCGGGCGGTGATCACTGTCCCGGCTTACTTTAATGATGCCCAGCGGCAGGCGACCAAACAGGCGGGTGAAATCGCCGGCTTAAAAGTCGAGCGGATTATCAACGAACCGACTGCGGCCGCTTTAGCCTATGGCTTGGAAAAGAAAAAAGTCGAGACCATCGCTGTTTATGATTTAGGCGGCGGCACTTTTGACATTTCCATTCTTGAATTAGGTGATAGTGTTTATGAAGTTAAAGCTACCAATGGCAATACTCACTTAGGCGGCGATGATTTTGATCAAACAATCATTGATTATCTTACTGCTGAATTTAAAAAGGAAAATGGTATTGATTTGAAAGCTGATAAGCAGGCGCTCCAGCGAGTTAAAGACGCGACGGAAAAAGCCAAAATCGAGCTGTCTTCTTCTAAAGAAACAGAGATTAACCAGCCTTTTATTACCCAGTCTAAAACCGGCCAGCCTCTGCATCTGACCATGAAACTGACCCGGGCCAAGTTGGAAGAATTAGTCGATGATTTGATTGCCAAAACCATGAAGCCGGTTAAAGACTGTCTTAAAGATGCTAAAAAAGACCCCAAAGATATTGATGCGGTTATCTTAGTCGGCGGTCAAACCCGAATGCCTAAAGTTCAAGCCGTGGTTAAAGACTATTTTGGCCAAGAGCCTAATAAGTCGGTTAATCCGGATGAAGTGGTGGCGGTCGGGGCAGCGATTCAGGCAGGAGTTCTCATGGGTGATGTGACCGACGTCTTGCTTCTAGACGTTACTCCTTTAACTCTGGGGATCGAAACTTTGGGCAGTGTTTCCACCCCCTTAATTGAGCGCAACACCACTGTTCCTACCAGTAAATCCCAGGTGTTTTCTACTGCCGCTGATAATCAGACTTCAGTGGAAATTAATGTTTTGCAGGGTGAGCGTTCGATGGCCGTTGATAACAAATCTTTAGGCCGCTTTATTCTTGACGGGATTCCGCCCGCGCCAAGGGGAGTGCCTCAAATTGAAGTCACTTTTGATTTGGATGCTAACGGGATTTTAAACGTTACTGCCAAAGATAAAACCACTAATAAAGAGCAAAAAATTACCATTAAAGGCTCAACCGGTCTGTCCGATGAAGAAGTCGAAGCCATGACCAAAGAGGCAGAAAAGCATGCCGAAGAAGACAAGCTGAAAAAAGAACAGGTTGAAACCCGGAATCAGGCCGATACTCTTATTTTCACCAGCGAAAAAACCCTTAAGGACGCCGGTGATAAAGTTAAGCCGGAAGATAAAGCCGAGGTTGAGAAAAAAATCAAGGATCTTAAGGATGTCTTAAATTCAGCCAGTAAAGATGAACTGGAAGCCAAAACCAAAGACCTGTCCGAAGCGATCCAAAAAGTCGGCGCGGCGATGTACTATGAAGTCTTAGGTGTTAATAAAAATGCCACGCAAACGGAACTGAAAAAAGCCTACCGCCAGTTGGCGTTAAAGTACCATCCGGACCGCAATAAAGCGCCGGACGCGGCCGAAAAATTCAAGGAAATTTCCGAAGCCTACGAAGTTTTGTCTAACCCGGAAAAACGCCAGACTTACGATCAGTTCGGCCACGCCGCTTTTGACCCGGCTGCCGGTTTCGGGGCCGGGCCGTTCGGCGGCGGCACCCGGACTTACCGGCAAGGGCCATTTACTTATAGTTACACTACCAGCGGCGGCGGCGGCTTTGACTTCGGCGGCTTTTCTGATCCGTTTGAAATTTTTGAGTCTTTTTTCGGCGGCGGTTCACCTTTCCGTCAAGCTCGTCAGCTGCCCCGTTACGGCATCCAGATAGATTTTATGGAGGCGGCCAGAGGCTGTCAGCGGACTCTTGTTCACCAGGGTAAAGAATATACGATTAAAATTCCCGCCGGGGCTGATGACGGCACCCGCATCCGCTTTGACCAATTTTATGTCACCATTGAGGTCCGGCCTGACCGCCGCTTTAAGCGCGACGGTTTGGATATTTTTATCGACGAGCCGATCTCTTTTTCCCAGGCGGCTTTGGGTAGTGTGATTACCGTTCCCACCATTGACGGCGAGCTGAAATTAAAGGTCCGTCCCGGCACCCAATCGGGAACTTTAATCCGTTTACGCGGTCAAGGTATGCCGGTTCTTCGCGGCCGCGGCCGCGGCGACCAGTATGTCCGCCTGATTATTAACATTCCCGAACATCTCTCCCGCCGCCAGCGCCAGCTATTAGAGGAATTTGAAGAAGAAGGATGAAAAAAATATTTTTTTCTCTTATTATTGTCTCTACCCCTTAAACCCACCATTAAATTTTCCGACCTTGACAATTAACTTGACAATTAACTTGACAATTATTATAATCTAATTAATGTTTCAGCCAAAATTTTCTCTATCCTCTAAGCTGTTAACCAATATTACTTCTATTGAACGGCTTTACGGCCAATTGGAATCATTAAGAATCTCTCCCCGCCTTCAGCTTAATCTTGAGCGCCATAACTTAATTCGTTCTTCTTATATTTCCAATAGCATTGAGGGTAACCCATTATCTCTGCCGGAAGTGACTAACCTGCTTTTGAGCAACCGTCTACCTGTTAATCGTGATGAAAAAGAAGTTCAAAACTATTTTAATATTCTGAAAAATTTGTCAGCTAATCTTCAACAACCCTTTTCTTTATCGGTTGTTAGAGATATTCATCAACAGCTTCTTCAGGGAGTTAATGACCAAATTGCCGGTAAAATCAGGGAAACCCAGGTGGTGGTCGGTCGGTATGTAAGTCAAGATGGTAGCCAAAAGCTGGAAGTTAAACACGAACCGCCTTGGCACAAAAAAGAATTAATCGAAGCCGGAATTAAAGATTTGATCGATTGGCTGAAAGCAGACAAAAACACCCCGGTAATTGTTAAAGCCGGAATCTTTCACCACCACTTTGTTTTCATTCACCCTTTTGTTGACGGTAATGGCCGGACTTGCCGGTTATTGACCGCCCTGTTGTTTTTAAAACATCAATATTTGATCAATAAGTATTTTGTTTTGGATGATTATTACGACATTGATCGATTGCAATACTCGGAAAAATTAGGTTCGGCTGATAAGGGGGATAAAACCGAATGGCTGGAATATTTTAGCGATGGCGTCAACTACTCTTTGCAAAGCGCTCTTGGCCGGGTGAAAGATGCTTTGGGAACCGTTAAAGTCTCCGATCGACCGACCGCTAAAGAAAAAAACATTCTTGATTTATTTCAAGATTTAAAAGAAATGACTTCAACTGATTTAGTTAATAAATTGAAAATT
>Ga0075694_115_pt1 | contig 12375 bp, 11 predicted proteins | sample RifGroA2_FD_67695 | JGI IMG/M metagenome (GOLD analysis project Ga0075694, IMG submission 67695) | Microgenomates (Beckwithbacteria) bacterium GW2011_GWA2_43_10
TGTGTACAAGAAACGGGAACGTATTCACCGCGGTCTGCTGACCCGCGATTACTACCAAGTCCGACTTCATGCTCTCGAATTTCAGAGAACAATCTGAACTGAGGGAGGATTTTAGGATTAGCTCGACCTTGCGGTTTCGCTGCCCGTTGTTCCTCACCATTGTAGGATGTGTGTTGCCCTGGGCGTAAGCGCCGTGCTGACTTGACGTCGTCCCCTCCTTCCTCCCCGCTAGTAGCGAGGCAGTCTCCTGTGAAATGCAACACAGGACAGGGGTTGCGCTCGTTGCGGCACTTAAGCCGACGCCTCACGGTACGAGCTGACGACAGCCATGCAGCAGCTGTCTATTTGTCCTTGCGGAAGATCCCGCTTTCACGGGACTGTCAAATAGATGTCAAGCCCAGGTAAGGTTCTTCGCTTTGTCTCGAATTAAACCACATGCTCCCCTGGTTGTGCGTTTCCCCGTCAATTCCTTTGAGTTTTAACCTTGCGGCCGTACTCCCCAGGCGGTTCACTTAACGCGTTAGCTTACGCCAGTTCCGCAAAAGCGGGACCAGCTAGTGAACATCGTTTACGGCTTGGACTACAGGGGGCTCTACATTCTGTTACTTAATAACCCGCGGTTTTCACCGAGGCGGCCAGGTATTTCTACCCAACTCTATACATTACTGCACAGATCGGACTGTATCATACTCCGACTTAATATCGGAGCCCAACGTACAGTCTCTACGGGGTCACAAATCCAGAATACTCAGAGAAATCAGATTACCAGAATATCAGAAGTTACCGGAATGCCAGCTGGAATGAAGTTTATTCAATCTTTTGGACAAAACTTTATACTTTTCCGCCAGAATTTTTACTTCTGACTTTAGTCTTGGAACAGTAATAAATATTGTCCTGAAATGAGATATTACTTCATCACTCGAACCAATGGCAATCTTCAAAAATCTTTTGAATTCTTTTTCCGAAGACCGCTTAGCAAATCCTTCTGCTATATTGGCAGAAATTGATTTACTGGCCCTTTTAACTTGCAAAACCGTATCATATTCTGATTTTGGTATTTTTCTGATCAATTCATATAACTCTCGCAATAAATCCAGAGAAACTTTGTAAACCTCAAGGTCAGTTACATCTCTTATCATTATCTTAATGATAGCAGATTATCTGACTATCTGATTCACTGATTTCTCTGATTTACCGAGTTTTCTGAGTTTTCTGAAAGTGGACTTCCCTCGGTATTGTCCTCATAAATAAATTATAAAGGATGTTTACCGATATAGTTGGTTTTTAATCCCGCATCACTGCGGGATGGGACCAATTACAATCCCTTTTGCTCCCCAAGCTTTCGTTCATCAGCGTCAGTAGATTTCTAAAGGCCTGCCTTCGCCCTTGGTGTTCTTCTCGATATCAACGGATTTCACCCCTACACCGAGAATTCCAGCCTTCCCGAAATCACTCTAGTCTTGCAGTATGACCGGCAGTTCTCTGGTTGAGCCAGAGGCTTTCACCAATCACTTACAAAACCGCCTACGACACTCTTTACGCCCAATAAATCCGGATAATGCTTGCACCCTACGTTTCACCGAGGCTTCTGGCACGTAGTTAGCAGGTGCTTTCTAGAGAGGTACAATCATAATTTTCCCTCTCCACAGCGGTTTACAACCCGAAGGCCTTCATCCCGCACGCGGCGTCGCTCGGTCAGGCTTTCGCCCATTGCCGAATATTCCTAGTTGCTGCCGTCCGTAGACGTAGGCACCGTGTCTCAGTTACCTTGTGGGGGATCACGCTCTCACGCCCCCTACCCGTCATCGCCTTGGTGGGCCATTACCTCACCAACAAGCTGATAGGACGCAGGCTTCTCTCTCGGCGGCCAGTTACGGCCTTTCTTCCGGAGAACTTATGCAGGATTACCCCAACTTTCGCTGAGCTATCCTCCACCAAGAGGTAAATTCCTACGCATTACTCACCCGTCCGCCGCTAACCGACTTGCGTCGGTTCGCTCGACTTGCATGCCTAAGGCACGCCACCAGCATTCATCCTGAGCCAGGATCAAACTCTCAAAAAAACTTTCTACCACTTCTTGAATTGACAAAAAAGTTATTAATTTTTCAAAGAGCTTGTTTAGACAAAAAATCCGCCCAGCGGCGGATAACTTTCCCCACCCCTGGTTGGAACTTATGTCATAATGGTATTATAACAAGGTCAAAACCGAAGTCAATCAGAAGTTTTACTACTGGCTGGAAGCACAGCCCGACCACAAAAGTGTAACGAAAGTGGTATCACCTTAAGGCCTTGCTTAAATCAACTGCCATCAAATCCTATCACTCCACTGTAATTTGAGCACCCCTCGTACAATTCGGACTATAAAGGAAAGTTAAATAAAATTGACCGTTGCCAAATTCGGAAATCTTATTTTCAAATCTGCGGCTCTCTCTTCCGGGATCGAACTGTCAATTGCTGTACCACTGCGCACGCCTTCAACTTCAAGAGGAAAAAAAACCAAGCGCCCAAGTATATCTCCCCAGATCTCCTGATAAATATCCAGTCATTACATTCCTATAAAATTCTCTGTAGGCTACTCTTTCAGCCTTGCCTCGTATTTCAGTTCGCCGCGGTCTTTGTAAGTTTCCACCTTAGCCAAACCGCTATCCACCATCAACTCATTAATCAACTTTCCCTCTTTACATCCGTCAGGATTTTCCTTTAATCCCGACCGCGAACGATGATAACCAACACGCATATAATCATAGGGTAAAAAATCTGGAGTAGATTCGCAATCGACCCACACCCAAGCTAAAAGCCTGCCGTATTGCCCGTCATCCTCCCGGTCGTATTCCAGATAGACTTTTTTATTGGCCGTCAGGCTGTCCAACTTGGTTTTGGCCTTTTCAAAATTTTCCTCGCCCCGCTCCGGCGCGTTAATCCCGATCAATCGAATACTCTGCCCGTTTTCCAAGTAAATATTATCGCCGTCAATCGTTCCGCCAATCATCGCCGTTTTCGGAAACACCGCTTCAATCTCGTAAAAATTCTGCTTGTTGTAAATCTCGTTAGCCGCCCAGCCCATGGCCATTGCCGCCAATAATCCCGGAATTAATACCCCGGGGACTTTTCGCTTCTTCAACTCCTCGCCCAGACTACGCTTCATTAATTAAATAATAGCACTGTCAAATTCAATTGTCTTACAAGTTCTTGGCTTTGAAAAAATTTTTCTTCCAATGCTCTATTTTATCCACCTGTCCCTCTTTCAACCACACCCCGACGACATCGATCCGGCACTGCCCCTGCCAGTTATTTTTAATATTCCACAGCTCACCCATCCTTTTCACCTGCTCTAACTTATACTGATTGACCATCTCCCACGGCTCCCCAAACTCATCCGAAGTTTTTGTTTTCACCTCCACAAAAACCGTCACACCCCCGAGGTGCGAACTTCTTTCACCTCGGGGGTGGGGTTTAGCCACAATATCTATTTCTCCGAATTTTGTCTGAAAATTCCGCTCCAAAATTTCATAGCCTTTTTTTCTTAACAACTCCGCCGCCGCCCTTTCCCCCGTGGCTCCGGTAATTTTATTATCCTGTTTCATCACTTTATTGTAACATCGTTTACTCCCTCTCACACACACAACCACTCCCCCTATTCGTTCCGAAATTATCCCTCCATTTGCACTTTCCCGTCATCACACCACACCTCTCTTTGATTGCCTTCCGATCACATCTCTTGTCCGGATTATTGGCCGGCAGGCATCTGTCGTTAGCTTTCCAATCGATCTCTTCTTTGTCGTTTCTGTCTGCCTTAACGCACGTCTTTCTTCCATGACCGCTCTCTTTGCAAATTTCGCTCTGTTTCTTACAGTCAGCGTCAGTTTCGCACTCGTTTTTCTTTAGTCTCACACACTTACCCACGCCGGTCTTTTTAATCTGACAGTACTGATTTTCCCCCTCGCAGTTACTATTTTCAGCGCACTCGCTTTGAGTCCTGGCAAAGGAGAATAAGCCTTGTTTTTCCAGCACTAGGCCAATCCCTACCGCCATCCCCGCCAAAAGAACCACTGCTGCCACTAAAGAAATAAATGAGATCCGCGTTTTAGTTTTACGAATAGATTTTTTCATTGAGTTAATTTAATACTAATTAATTGTAACACAAACCTAATTGTAACACCAAACTACTTGACATTTGTAACAAAATATATTACAAATAACTTCATGAGAACTATTTTAAATTTATCCTTGCCGCAAGACATGGCTTTAGTTGTCGATGCCGCTGTCGATTCCGGCAACTACGCCAGTAAAAGCGAGTTTTTCCGCGCTCTTTTGCGCGATTGGATGGAGTCCTGCCTGTTGTCAGGCCTTAAAACCAGTCAAAAAGAATTGAAGTCCGGCAAAGGCAGGTTGTTAAAATCCTTGAAAACGCTGCGCTAAATGAAGATTTATTATTCGACTAAGTTTGCCAAAGAATACAAAAAACTGCCGCAAAAAATTAAACTTCTGGCCGAGAAAAAAGAAAAAATATTCCGACAAAATCCATTCGATCCCCGCCTTAAATCCCACAAATTGACCGGCAAGCTGCAGGAATTCTGGTCGTTTTCCATCGATTACCGGCACCGGATTATTTTCGAATTAATTGACGCCCAAACTGTCTGGTTCCACTCCGCCGGCACCCACCAAATTTACCGCTAAATCCCCTTCGCGCGCGCTCTGGAAAAATCAATCGCCAATTTTTTGACGCGCAGAAAATTTCGTATGCCGGGCCGCAATCAACTCCGCACCCGATACTGCAGCGCCTCGGCCACGTGGTTATACTCAATCCCTTCCGCCCGCTCCAAATCGGCAATCGTCCGGGAAATTTTAATCACCCGAAAATAACTCCTCGCTGACAGCTGAAACTTATCCGCCGCTGTTTGCAGCAATCTTTCCGCATCTTCGCTTAAGCGGCAATATTTTTTAATCTGTTTATTTCTCATCTCTCCATTGGTAAAAATATAATCATTCTTCAGCCTTATTTCCTGAATTTTTCTGGCCACCACCACCTGCAATCGTATCACCCCCGAGGTGTGAACTTCTTTCACCTCGGGGGTGTCCTGCCGTAGTTTCCCCACCTCCACAAACGGCACATTAATATGAATATCAATCCGGTCCAAAATCGGTCCGGACATTCTTTTTTGATAATTTAAAATTTGTCCCGGCAAACAAATGCATGGTTTTTTCGGATGATTTAACCAACCGCAGGGGCAGGGATTACTCGCCGCCACCAGCATAAAGCTGGCCGGAAATTTCATTGCCCCGGCCACCCGCACCACCGTCACTACCCCATCTTCCAATGGCTGGCGCAAAGCCTCCAAAGTCGTCCGCGGGTACTCGGCAAACTCATCCAAAAACAACACCCCCCTGTGGGCTAAAGAAATCTCTCCCGGCATTGGCTTTGTCCCGCCACCGATTAAGCCCATCCGCGACGTAGTATGGTGAGGCGACCGAAACGGCCGCCGCCGCACCAGCCCCCCGCCCGGTTCAATATTCCCGGTGACTGAATAAATCTTGGTCACCTCCAGTGCTTCTGCCTCCAACAGTTCCGGCAAAATCCCCGGCAAGGCCCGTGCCAGCATCGTCTTGCCCGATCCCGGCGGCCCGACCATCAGCACATTGTGCCCGCCCGCCGCCGCAATCAACAGCGCCCGTTTCGCCTGTTCCTGCCCCACCACTTCTTTAAAATCAAAATCCACCTCCGCTGCCTCAATCAGCCGATTTTTATCCAAATTTTTCAAAGCCCTAATCTTTTTTTCTCCTTGAAAATGCCTGATCAACTGCCGCAAACTAACCACCGGAAACGACTTCACTCCTTTCACCACACTGGCTTCATTAGCTGACAACTTCGGCACAAATATCTCCTTCACCCCTTTCTCAAACGCTAAACTGGCCAGCAAAAACACGCCCCGCGTATGCCTTAATCGGCCATCCAAGCCCACCTCGCCGTAAAAATAAATCTTCTTTTCCGGCCTGCCTGCGCAGGCAGGCAAAACGATCTCCCCGATCGCCGCCAAGATCCCGACCGCCATTGCCAAATCATAGGCCGAACCTTCTTTAGGAATATCTGCCGGCGCCAAATTGACCACGATTTTCTTTGCCGGAAAAGCAATCCCCGTATTTACCAGCGCTGTTCGCACTCGTTCCTTCGCCTCCTCGACCGCCTTCGTCGGCAGTCCCACAATCTGAAAACCCGGAAACCCCTTGGCCGCCACATTCACTTCCACCTCAATCTCCAGCGCCTCCAACCCCCTGCTGGCCACCGACCACACCTTAGTCAACATACTCTAATCCTAACATAAACTTGTTGCCGCTTTCCTCCACTACCCCTTTCAAACACAATTCTGACAACAAAATATTAATTTGGGTAATTGATTTATTAAGTTTTCTCGACAACTCATCCGCGTCCATCTCCTCCCTTTTCAACCACTCCACCACCGCCGCCTCCTCCCCCCTCAATTTCGGAAGGATCCGACCCTTCCGTTTTTCTTTTAGGGGGCGAATGCCCCCCAGCTCCTCCAAAATATCATTCGCATCTCTCGCCAATCCCGCCCCGTTTTTTATCAGCCAATTCGTTCCCTTAGACAAACTGGCCGTAATCATCCCCGGCACTGCCAGCACTTTCTTCTTCTGCTGAAATGCCCACCGCGCTGTCACCAGACTGCCGGATTTCTCCCCGGCTTCAATCACCAACACCGCCTGTGACAGACCGGCCACAATCCGGTTGCGGTAAGGAAACGTCCACAACTTCGCCTCCTGTTTCGGTGTAAATTCCGACACCACCAGCCCGCCATTCTCTAAAATCTTTGTGTACAAAGAATCGTTCTCTGCCGGTGTCAAACAATCCAAACCACAGCCCAACACTGCCACTGTCCTGCCTTTATTTTCCAAACAAGTTTTATGCGCCGCCGTATCCACTCCGTACATAAACCCGGAAACGATCGTGTACCCCGCCTCGGTCAATCCCCGCACCATCATCTCCGTTGCCATCCGGCCGTACTTGGTTATTTTCCTTGACCCCACCACCGCCACCGCTTTGTCAAATAAATCTTTTTTCCATTCGCCCCGGTAAAACAACTGTTTTACTTTCGGCCGCACCCGCTGCAAACCAGCCGGAAAATCCTTGTATTTTAACAGTTTAATTTCCCACTCTTTCCATTCGCGCATTAATTTATTGTATAATAAATCAGACTGGGGGTGAGGCAATATGGCAATAAAGAAAATCGGTACCGTCATCCATTTTTATGATAAAATTTTAGTGGCGATTATTAAGTTAGCCGCTCCCTTAAAAACCGGCGACTCGATTAAATTTAAGCACGGCAATTCTGAATTCACCCAAACCGTCGAGTCAATGGAACTGGAGCATAAAAAAATTGACAGCGCTAAAAAAGGCAGCGAGATCGGCCTGAAAGTCAACCAAGCGGTCAAGGAAAAAACCGAAGTTTTGCAAGCTTAAATCCCGCGGTTTATTTTATCACCCCGCCGCCCAAACATTCAACTTCGGAAGGATCCGACCCTTCCGTTTCTTGATACACCACCGCCACCTGGCCCGGCGCAATCCCATACTCGGCTTGTTTTAAAAACACCTTTTCCCCCACGATTTTACACTGTATCAGCCTCCCCTGATGCCTGATCCTGACCTTTTTAAGGTTACGAACTTTATTTAGTTCGTAACCTTTTCTTATCCAGCTCCACCTTTCCACTTCCAGCTCTTTTTTAGCTAAATCGGCTCTTTTCCCTACTATCAATCTATTTCGTAACATATCTTTCTCTATCACAAACAGCGGTCGGGCATAACTCTGGCCAATCGTATAAAACTCCACGCCGTCATGATAACCGACCGTTTTTCCTTGTTTATCGACTGCCTCGCCCCGATGCGGCCGGATTTTCCTTTTCAAAAACTCCCGGAAATTCAGATCATGGCCGATAAAACAAATCCCGCTGGAGTCCTTTTTATTCCAGACTTTTAAGCCTCTTTTTTTCGCTTCTAAACGCACCTGTTTTTTTAGCCAATGCCCGATCGGACGTCTGGTCTTTAGCTTTGTCGACCGACCGATAAAGATGATTATTTTTTATCCGCGCATAATGTCCGGTCGCCAAATAATCAAACCCGTTCTTTAAACTCCAGCTTAAAAACAACCCGAACTTTATCACCTGATTGCAAACAATATCCGGGTTCGGCGTTTTCCCCGCCTTATATTCCCGGTAAAATTTATCCAAAACTTTCTGCCGGTACTCCTTTTTAAAATCCAAAACTTTAAAGGGAATTTTTAACTTCAACGCCACCCCCAAGGCATCCTGCCTGTCTTTATCTGTCCGGCACCCCGGCCCGCCTAGACGCGAGGCTGGTTCGTTCCAGCATTCCAAAAACACGCCCGTTACCGCAAACCCTTGTTCTTTTAACAACGCCGCCGCGACCGCACTATCCACTCCCCCTGATAAACCCAGCGCCACTTTCATATCAATATTGTATCAGCCCTGTATAATCCAACCATGCCCCAATTTACCAACTCCAACCTGCAAATTCTTTTTGCCGCCGCGCAACAGCTCCACCTCCGGCCTAAAGTTATCTCCTCTGATCCGCCTGTTCTGCAAATCAGCACCGGCGCTAAAACTCACCGGATTACGAAAAAAAGCTTCGGCCTTAACTCGACTAAAACTATCAATCTATCTCATAATAAATCAAAAACTATTAAAATTTTGCAAAAACATCACTTACCCACCCCCGCCCAAACCATTATTTATCACGAAAAAGACTATCCTTCCGCCTGTCAATCAATCCCCTTTCCCCAAGTGATCAAACCCCTGACCGGCCAAAAAGGCCGGCTTGTCTTTCTGAATATTAACCATCTTGCCGCCGGCCGCGCCGCAGTCAAACAAGTTTTAAACCATTATCCTGATGGTTGTTTAATCGAATCTTATCATTCAGGCCAAGACTACCGCTTTTTAGTTTTTAATTTTAAAGTCATTGGTGTGGCCCGGCGCCTCGCCCCGACCATCACCGGCAATGGTAAATCCACCATCAAACAACTGATTGATCAGGAAAATATGAAGCGCCAGCGGCAATTTTTACAAACCGGCCGCCGCCGCTTAAACCGCATCAGAAACTGGCCCCGTCTCTCTTGGTATCTTCACCTGCAAGGAACATCCTTGCAGTCAGTTCTGCCGAAAAATAAAACCATTGCTCTCTATCCCCTCCCCAACTTCTCCAGCGGCGGTTCAGTCAAAACAATTTCCTTAAAATCCGTTCCTCCCGCTTTAATCAATCTTGCCGAATCTGCCGCTAAAATTATCGGCTTAAAAATCTGCGGGATCGATATGGTTGGCAAGACGATTATTGAGCTCAACTCCGACCCCGGTCTGCGCCTTCACGACTGGCCCAACCAAGGCAAACCTCAACATGTGGCCGAGATCATCCTAAAATCAATCTTTAACCTTTAATCAAATTGGTATCCACTCTGTTTCTACTTGCGGCTTAATATAAACGCCCTGCCCGGGCTCCAACAGCCAGTTGCTACCGATAAACTGCCCTTCAAACCACATAATTTCTTGGTATTCATCAATGCTTGGCAAAAACCTTCCCAAAACAGTCACTTCAGGTATATTATCCTGATAGATATTGTTAAGCAGATCTTGCGCCGAGACGGCTGTAGTATTAAAAGGAACAGAAAAATAGTCCCTATTTTGGGAAGTTAAGCGAGGGGTAAAACTTAGCTTTGCTTCAATATCATGAGAGCCAACCAAGGTAAAGTTGATGTTTTCTGGGGGTTGGATATAAATCGACTGACCCGTTTCCAAAACCCAGTCATTACCAACCCAATAATCATCAAACCAAACAAGTGCTTGGTAAGTATCAGTCTCCGCATTGAATCTGCCAATGGCTGATAATAAGGGCGGACTTGACCCGAAGACATCAAACCCCAAATCCGAAGCTTTAGTCACCCCCGCTTCTTTATATAAATATGGTAAAGAAATATAATGCATGTTTTGCCGGCTATAAGACTGGAGAGAATAAAGATGAGCAATTCCCAAATTTGAAGCCAAAGATTCCTTATCAAACTGATTAACTCCGGTAACCAGATAATAATAACTGGATTGATTATTAATAACTCCCTGATCCAAATATTCCGACTGACTGGTTTCCCCTAATAAAAACTCGGCTTCAGGAGAAAAATACGGACTCGTTGCCCGATAAACCCGGTAAGTTTGGGCGTTTTCAACTTGAGGCCAGGAAAGAAAAATATCGGCTTGATTTTGCTTAACCAACTTAAGTTGAGTAATCCGTTCCGGGATAAAATCCTCTTCTGACAGGCTCACTGCCTGATCTGCCAACAGCTTGCCAGACTTAAGCTCAAAATCTACCCCGCTGACTGCTTGAGTCAAAATATACTTAATTAATTCAAGCGAATAATCCGGATGTTCAGAAATAACCAGACTGGCAATACCGGCAACTACCGGTGAAGCCATTGATGTACCGGACATGGCTTGATAGTTGTTGTTTTTATCAGTAGATAAAATATCCACTCCCGGAGCGGCATAATCAACCCAGGAGCCGTAATTTGACCAACCGGCCCTTTGATCATTCATCTCTAAGGCGGCAACTGAAATAACACTGGACAAAGCAGCAGGATAAAAAGGGGCAGTTGAACCATTATTTCCGGCAGCCGCAATCTGTAAAGTGTTGGTTTGATCGATATAATTGATAAACTCTTCCATTAATTCCAGGTAAATTGTTGACCCCCAAGAATAATTAGCGATATCCGGAGCTAAGGCTTCGACGTAAAGAAGAGCAGACAGTAAATCGTCTAACTCAAACAGTCCGTATTCTTGACCTTGCCAAAGGATCGAAAAACCGGCTCGTATCGGAATAATTGTAGTCTGCCAAGAAACGCCGCTAACCCCGACTTGATTGTTGCCTTGGGCAGCAACAATCCCGGCTACATGAGTACCATGACCATTGATATCTTCCGGTTGAGTATCCCAGTCAACATAATCTTCATTTTCCAGTAGTTCAAACCCGGCATTAAGATAAGCTTGAGTATCAATATCTACCAAATCATAGGCCTGAATCAGATCAAGATTATTAACAAGATCTTGATGATTCAAACTTACACCGGTGTCAACAATAGCCACCGTCGTTTGGGAAGACCCGGTTTGCTGATCCCACGCCGCTTCTGACTCAATTGATTGATGATGCCATTGATCAGGGTATTGAGGATCATTGGGGATAACGGCAGCAGCAAATAAGTAATTAGGAGAAGCCGCCGCAATCATTATCTGCTCTTCATACTCCGCAGCGACTTTTTCCATATCCAAATTTTTGCCATCAAACTCAAAAAGATACAGATAAGGTGATATTTTCCTGGATGAACGTAGTTGATATTTCTGGTTTAAATGATCAATTTTATCTAAATTAAATCGTGAATCTGGAGTTTTAACAATCAACTGGCCGGGAACATATTTTGGCAGAGGCGCGTCCATGTCTCTTTTTTCAGCTTTAATATCAACCTCAAATAAATCCAAATCAGGATTATTCTTTACCGCCTTAAATTGAGTAAAATTATTATTATTCGGGCGGCCTGATTGACTCCAAGTTAGGTTTGAAAACTTACTCCCCAAGAAAAATAAAACTGTCACCCAAATTAAAAAAACCGCCGGCAGCAAAAACCGTCCTTTACCCCTCTGTTTTGTCATTAATTTTACATTATACCAGATACCGGCATTAAGGCAAAACTGTCATAAACTGCTCTCACCACCTCTCTAATCTCCGGCAGCAGCCGGCCTTTTTTATCCACTACCTGCCTTTTAAACACCAACCTCCCCAATCTTTCCGCCGGCTTTAACACCGACTCCTCTCCCGCCACCCGGTCACATAATACAAATTCGTCTTCGCTCTTAATGTCCATCAATGAAAATCCGGGGCGAAGATATTTGTTTGCGTTTAATTTATACACCCCCGCCTTCACCGTCTTCGTCGCTGTCACTGTTTTCCTTTCCAAATTGTGCAGCAATAGTTGAGCTCCTTGTTTCGGTTTCCTGCTAAACTTCTGCACCTCGTCAAAATCCATATCATAATCCACTCCCAGCCATTCCAGTAAATGCCAGACATCCAAAGGCATCTCCTTATTGTTCAACTGCATCATCGTATACATTGGAAACGCCCCGGTGTATCTCGCATTACATTCAATTGGAAATACCCGGTTATTTTTATCAACAATAATATCCAGCCCAAACACACCCTTGTATCCCTGTTGATATAAATAATCGCCCCACTGTTGGCACAGCTTTTCTGCCCCGGCTTGGGCCTCGGGACTAAAGCGGATATTCCAATCATGCCCCAACCACACCCCGCTTCTG
>Ga0075694_112_pt1 | contig 11814 bp, 10 predicted proteins | sample RifGroA2_FD_67695 | JGI IMG/M metagenome (GOLD analysis project Ga0075694, IMG submission 67695) | Microgenomates (Beckwithbacteria) bacterium GW2011_GWA2_43_10
TTTTCATGATGGCCTCCTTTTATTTTAATTAGAGGCCACCTTACACAACGGACATTTCAAATGCAAAAAAAGGCGGACATTTCAAATGTTAGATAACAAATAATTTCCCCCTTGACAAGATTAGCTAATCTGATATATTACCTTTATCTTAGCCTGTTAGCGTGCAGGCTGGTTTTTGTTCGTCAATTTCCAAGTTACGCCTTAAATTAAAGTGTCTTATTCAACCTTTATCATTGACAAATAATTGCTAATCATGAATAAAACGGGATTTATGCCCGTTTTTTGTGTTTATTTTTATAAAAATGATTAAAACCAACTCGCGCATTTTCTGGAAAAACCCGCCCACAAATTTACCCCAACTAAATCTTTTAGATGTTCAAAAAGATTCTTATCAATGGTTTTTAGGTCAAGGTATTAAAGAGGCTTTGGCAAGCATTTCCCCGATTTTCGACTTTACCGGTAAAAATTGGCAGTTAGAGTTCGGCGAACATTCAATTGGTCAACCTAAATATTCAGCTAATCAAGCTTTAAAAAAAGACTTAACTTATGAAATTCCTTTAAAGGTTAAAGCTCAATTAACCAACCTGCAAACCGGTGAAGTGATTAAACAAGAAGTTTTTATGGGGGATATTCCCCAGATGACTGATGTGGGTACTTTTATTATTAATGGGATTGAGCGGTCCGTGGTCAATCAACTGGTTCGCTCTCCGGGAGTTTTCTTTTCCGGCACGGTTGATTTGTCTACCGGCCGCAGTCTTTATCAAGCCGAGTTGCGTCCTCTGCGCGGTTCCTGGCTGGAAATTAATGTTTCTCGCTACAATACCATTTCTGTTAAAATTGACCGGCACCGTAAACTTCCCGCTACCACCTTTTTGCGGGCCATTCGGCCTTTTAACGATGAAGAACTCTTAAAAATTTTTAATGAAGTTGACAGTGATCAAAAATACCCATACATTCTTTCTACCTTAGAAAAAGATCCTACTAAAACCCACGAAGAAGCCCTGATTGAGATTTATCAGAAAATGAGACCGGGAGAACCAGCTGTTTTAGAAAATGCTAAAGAACTTTTACAGCGGATGTTTTTTGACCCCAAGCGCTATGATTTGGGTGATGTTGGTCGCTACAAAACTAATCGCCGATTAAAACTTAACCTTGATTTAAATACTCGGATTTTAACTCCTGATGATATTATTGCCTCCATTAAATACTTAATTGCATTACAGAATGGTCAAGGCCGGGTCGATGATATTGATAGTTTGTCTAATCGTCGGGTTCGTCGGGTCGGGGAATTGGTTGTTACCAGTGCCTTTAGAGTTGGTTTGCTTCGCTTAGAACGTTCAATAAGGGAAAAAATGAGCTTAGCCAAGGCTGATGTTGAAGTCACTCCCAGTACCTTGGTTAATCCTCGGCCGGTAATTGCTTCAGTGTCTGATTTTTTTAGACGTAATCGCCTCTCCACAATTTTAGATCAAACTAATCCTTTAGCTGAAATTGACAACCTTCGTCGTTTGTCAGTCATGGGGCCGGGAGGAGTCACTCGTGAACGCGCCTCTTTTTCTATGCGTGATATTAATTCCAGTCAATATGGTCGTATTTGTCCTGTTAGATCTCCGGAAGGTCCAAATATTGGTTTGGTTACTTACTTAGCTCTTTACGCTCGGGTTAATCAGTTTGGATTTTTAGAAACTCCTTACAGAAAAGTTGTTAAAGAAACTAAAAATAACAAAATCAAAATGCGTGTTACTGAAGAAATTGTTTATTTAGCTTCCGATGAAGAAGAGAACCACTATATTACTCATGCAGAAATTCCAGTAGACAAACAGGGTTATATTGTTAAAGATTGGGTTCCCGCTCGATATCAAACAGAGTTTATGGAAATTTCAGCCAGTCAAATTGAATATATTGACGTCGTGCCTCGGCAGGTCGTTGGCACCTCCGCCTCTTTAATTCCTTTTATCGCTCATGATGAAGCCAACCGAGCCCTCATGGGCACACACATGCAATGTCAAGCAGTTCCTTTAGTTAATCCAGAATCTCCGATTGTTGGTACAGGGATGGAAACAAAGGTTGTTTCCGCCATAAAACGTACTGTTCAAGCCCTGGTTTCCGGCACAGTTACCTATGTTGATAGTCAAAAAATTACTATCAGAACCAGCCCCCAAGATGTAAAAAAACTTAAAGATTTAAAACTCTCTCTTCAGGAAACCATTATCATTGAAGGTAGCAATATTCATTATCAAGTGATTAAATTTAGCCGGACTACTCAATCTACTTGTTATTCTCAAAAACCGTTGGTGGCAGTCGGCGATAAAGTTAAACCAGGGGACTTAATTATTGACGGTCCTGCCTGCGACCACGGCGAATTAGCTCTAGGCCAAAATCTTACCATTGCTTATATGAGTTATGAAGGTTTAGGTTATGAAGATGCGGTTATTATCTCCGACCGTTTAGTTAAAGAGGATATTTTAACTTCAGTCATGATTAATGAGTATGAAGCCAAGGTGATGGATACTAAACTTGGGCCAGAAGAGCTGACCAGAGATATTCCTAATGTTGGGGAAACAGAACTTTCTAATTTAGGCGATGACGGTATTGTTGTCATTGGCAGCCAAGTGGAACCTAATGATATTCTGGTGGGCAAAATTGCTCCTAAGGGTGAAACTGAATTGACCGCTGAAGAGCGGCTCTTAAGGGCTATTTTTGGTGAAAAAGCCAGAGAGGTTAGAGACACTAGTTTACGCGTCCCTCATGGAGAAGGCGGTACAGTTATTGAAGTTAAAGTTTTTGACCGCGATAAAGGTGATGAATTAGATCCTGGCGTCATCAAAAAAGTTATCGTTCAGGTGGCGCAAATGCGTAAAATTGTTGTTGGCGACAAACTGGCCGGCCGTCATGGCAATAAAGGGGTCATTAGTAAAATTGTTCCCGTGGCGGACATGCCTTATTTTAACGATGGGACCCCGGTTGATATTATTATCTCTCCTTTATCAGTCTTAGCCAGAATGAATTTAGGTCAGCTCCTGGAAGCGCAACTGGGTTGGGCCGCCAAAAAATTAGGCAAAAAATTTGCCTTGCCGGTTTTTGAACCGATTGATGAAAGTCTCATTATTGATCAGCTCAAAAAAGCTCACTTGCCTGTTTCCGGCAAAACCCAGCTCTTTGATGGCCGAACCGGTGAATCGTTTGTTTCTGAAACGGCTGTTGGTGTTGCCTACTTCTTAAAACTTATTCACATGGTTGAAGATAAAACTCATGCCCGCTCCACCGGGCCCTACTCTTTAGTCACCCAGCAGCCCTTAGGCGGCAAAGCCCAAATGGGCGGTCAAAGATTAGGCGAGATGGAAGTTTGGGCCCTTGAAGCCCATCGGGCCGCTCACACCTTACAGGAAATGTTAACGATTAAATCTGATGATGTCGTGGGCCGGGCCAAAGCTTTTGAAGCGATTGTGAAAAGCCTGGACATTCCTGAAGCTACCGTTCCTGAATCCTTCCGAGTGTTAGTCAAAGAACTGCAGAGTCTTTGTCTCAACATTATTCCCGGCGGTGTTACTGAAGAAGAATTAAAAGAAGACGAAGATGATGAGAAAGAGAAAACCAATGAGTAAACTAACCGACTTTTCCACCCTGCAAATAAAACTCGCTTCTCCGGAAGTGATCAAAAGTTGGTCTCACGGCGAAGTTCTCAAACCGGAAACCATTAATTACCGGACTCTAAAACCGGAAAAAGACGGTTTATTCTGCGAGCGCATTTTTGGTCCGACTAAAGATTGGGAATGCTACTGCGGTAAATATAAACGCATCCGCTACCGCGGCATTATCTGTGATAAATGCGGCGTTGAAGTCACTCAAAGCCGCGTCCGCCGCGAACGCATGGGTCATATTAATTTAGCTTGTCCGGTGGCCCACATCTGGTTTTTCAAAGGTGCCCCTTCCCACCTGTCTTTAATCTTAAATATTTCTCCCCGCAACCTAGCCGGCGTGATTTATTTTGCCAAATATTTAGTGATTGCTATTGACAAAGATCTTAAAAAATCCACCCTTAGTAGCCTTGACCGGCAATTTACCGACAAAATTAAAGAGCTCGATAATCAGTTGAAATTGGATATCAAAGCCGCCGAAACCACTAACGCCCAAGCCGTTAAAGATATTAAAACTAAAATTAAAACTAAAGAGCAGGCTGAACTGGCAATTAACGAAGCCAGCCTTAAAACCAAACGCGCCATTGCTTCTTTAAGAGAAATTTTGGTTAATGAAAAAGAAACCGCCAAAGAAATTTTCGCTACCGTCAAAGATTTAGTTAAACGTATTTATCCGCACACCGTTTTAAGCGAAGAAGAATACTTAAAATTGGTTGAGTATAATGCCGTCGATTTTATGACCGTGGGCATGGGCGCCGAGGCCCTTTTAGAATTAATCAAAAAAATTGATTTTGAAAAATTAACTGTTCAATACCGCCAGGACGTTCAAACTTATTCCGGCCAACGCCAGATAAAAGCGATTAAATGTTTGCGCATCTTGGAAAGTTTTCATAAAGTCGCTATCGATCCGTCGTGGATGGTAATCATGGTTTTACCGGTGATTCCTCCTGATCTTCGACCGATGGTCCAGCTCTCCGGCGGCCACTTTGCCTCTTCGGATATCAACGATCTTTACCGCCGGGTGATTAATCGTAACAACCGCCTTAAACACTTAATGAATTTAGGCGCCCCGGAAATAATTTTAAGAAATGAAAAACGGATGCTCCAGGAAGCTGTTGACACTTTAATTGACAGCTCTCAAGCCCGGGCTACCCGCCGCCGGGGAGTAAAAGAACTGCGTTCCTTAGCCGATATGCTTCGCGGCAAGCAAGGCCGGTTCCGCCAGAACTTGCTCGGTAAACGGGTCGACTATTCCGGCCGTTCCGTTATTGTCGTCGGCCCGGAACTTAACTTAAATCAGGCCGGCATTCCCAAGCAAATGGCTTTGGAAATTTTCAAACCCTATGTTTTAAAAGAGTTGATCAATCAGGGATTGGCCCCCAATGTCAAATCTGCCAAAAACGTCCTCGACCGCCGCCCGCCGGAAGTTTTCGACATCTTAGAAGGTATTATTAAAGACCACCCGATTTTACTAAACCGCGCCCCTACTCTGCATAAACTAGGCATTCAGGCCTTTTTCCCTGTTTTGGTTGAAGGCAACGCCATTCACCTTCATCCTTGTGTTTGTGCCGGCTATAACGCTGATTTTGACGGCGATCAGATGGCGGTTCATGTGCCTTTATCCAAAGACGCCATCAAAGAATCAATTGAGTTTATGATGCCCAAGAACAACCTTTTAAAACCGGCCGATGGTTCGCCGATCACCTTACCCAACAAAGAAATGGCTTTGGGAATTTACTACTTTACCTCTATCGACACTTCCTTAGAGGTCAGCAACACCGTTTTTGCATCGCAGGAAGAAGCTATTTTAGCCTATCAATCCAAATCAATTCAGCCCCGCCAACCGATTCAGGTCAGGATCGACCACAAAATAATTGACACTACTGTTGGCCGTCTGCTTTTCAACCAAGCCTTGCCGGAAAACCTTCGTTTTATCAACGAGCCGGTCAAAGCCTCAGACATTAAAGCTTTAATCAAAAAAGCCATTGCCCTTTGCAGCCCAGACGACATGGTTAAATTAATCGATGACCTCAAAGACTTCGGCTTTACTGCCGTCACTCTTTCCGGTCTCTCAGTTTCTGTTTCCGACTGTAGGATCATCCCGGAAAAAGACAGCCTCATCGAGGCCGCTAATAACAAGGCCGCTTTAATTGAAGAAAACTACAAAAACGGTTTGATTACCCGGGAAGAAAAACGCCGCTTAAGTAATCAACTCTGGATGGAGACTACCGATACGATTGCCGCTAAAACCTGGAATAATTTTGATTCAGAAAATGCGATTAAATTAATTATTGAATCCGGCGGCACCCGGGCTTCCAAAGACCAGGTTAAACAGTTGGCCGCCATGAGAGGTTTAGTTATTGACCCTTTGGGTAAAATTGTTGAACTGCCGACTAAATCCAACTTCCGCGAAGGTCTATCCATTTTTGAGTATGTCACTTCTTCCCGTGGTTCCCGAAAAGGTTTAACCGATTCGGCGATCAAAACCGCCGATGCCGGCTACTTAACCCGCCGCTTGATCGATGTCGCCCACGATATGATTATCCGTTTGGAAGATTGTCAAACTAAAGACGGCTTAACCATTAAAAATAACGGCAAGCGCAGCCAGCAATTTACCACCCGGATTACCAGCCGTTATTTAGCCAAAGATGTCCTCAAGCCCAAAACCAAAAAAATCCTCGTTAAGAAAAACACCTTAATTAACGAGGACATTGCTGAAGCTATTGCCAAAGCCAAAGTTCAATCAGTTGTGGTTCGTTCCCCCTTAAGTTGTCAGGCGAAATACGGTATCTGCTCCAAGTGTTATGGTTGGGATTTTTCCACCAAAAAAGAGGTCACTATTGGTGCGCCGGTCGGCGTGATCGCCGCCCAGTCCATCGGTGAGCCAGGGACGCAGTTAACCATGCGGGTCAGGCACTTCGGCGGCATTGTTATTTCCGACGTCACCCAAGGCCTGCCCCGCGTCGAAGAACTGTTTGAAATTAGAAATCCCAAAATCATTGCTCCTTTGGCCGAATCCGCCGGTAAAGTTAGTCTCAAAGATACCCCTCGCGGTTATGAAATTACTGTTGCCGACAAAACTTATTTAATCCCTTTAACCTCGACCTTGAGAGTCAAAAACAACCAACTGGTCGGCGCCGGTGAACAGTTGGCTTCCGGCTCGGTCAGCATCAAAGATCTTTTGAAAACTCGAGGCATGCGGGCCTCCCAGGAATATTTAATTGAAGAAATCCAGGCGGTTTATGAATCTCAAGGTATTCCGATTCACGATAAGCATTTTGAAGTCATTATCCGCAAGATGTCAGATAAAGTTCAAGTCGAAACCATCGGCGATACTGAACTGTTAATCGGCGAATTTGTCGAAAAAACCAGATTAGAAGAAGAAAATACTCAAGCCAAAGCCAACAAAAGTTTAGAAGCTACTGTCCGGGAAGTTGTTTTAGGCGTTACCCGGTCGTCTCTGCACACCGAATCTTGGTTATCGGCCGCCTCCTTTCAAAATACCTCGAGTGTTTTGACTAACGCCGCCGCCCGAGGTAAAATCGACAAGCTCTTAGGTCTTAAGGAAAATGTGATCATTGGCCGGCTGATTCCTACCAGCGAAGAAAGGGCGAGGCACGAATAAATATGCCAACAGTTAATCAGCTTATCCGGAAAAAGCGCTCTCGTAAACCTAATAAAATTAAAGCGACTGCTTTAAGAAAAACTTTTAATTTTAAAATTAGGCGCATGAAGGCGACGATTAACCCGCAAAAACGGGGAGTCTGTTTACTGGTCAAAACCATGACTCCCAAAAAACCTAACTCTGCTTTAAGAAAAGTCGCCCGGGTGCGCTTATCCAATAAACAGGAAGTGACCGCCTATATTCCGGGCATTGGCCATGAGTTGGCTGAACATTCAATTGTTTTGGTTCGGGCCGGCCGGGTTCCGGACCTGCCGGGCGTTAAATATCATATTATCAGAGGTAAATACGACACTGCCGGCGTGGTTAATCGTAAATCCTCCCGATCCAAATACGGCACCAAGAAATCCGGTGCCACTACCAGCACTGCCGCGGCGACTACTTCGGCCGTCAAAGTTTCAGCCCCAGCCGCCGCCGCTTAAAATATGAGCCGATCAGGAAAAATAAAAAAAATCACCATTGCCTCTGACCGAATTTATAACAGCCGTTTAGTGGCCAAAATCATCAATGTGGTCATGAAGGATGGCAAAAAATCAATTGCCCAAAAACAAGTCTATCAAGCCTTAGATATTTTAAAAGCCAAAACCAAAGCTGATCCTTTAGATTCTCTGTGCCAGGCCTTAGACAACGTCAAACCCTCCATGGAAGTCCGCTCCCGCCGTATTGGCGGCGCCGCTTACCAGGTGCCTTCTCCCGTCAGGGGAGACCGCAAAGAATCTTTGTCCATTCGTTGGATTATTAATGCCGCCCGGGCCCGATCCAATCGGGAATTTCATCGTTTTTCTGAAAAGCTGGCCGCCGAACTTTTCGATGCCTTAAATAATCAGGGCGGCGCCATCGAGAAGAAAAATCAGATGACCAAAATGGCCGAAGCCAATAAGGCTTTTAGTCATTTTCGCTGGTAGATGAAAAAATTATTTAAAGTTTTTACTCTCGTCTTTGCCCTGATTTTTTACCTCTTGGCCTTTATTATTGCCTTTAAACCAGAGCCATTTTTGCGCTTTGGTTATTGGGGGATTTTTGCTTTTAATTTGGTCGGACCAGGCACGTTTTTAGTCCCGTCCGCCTCGCGTCACTTTACTGTTGTTGGTGTGGCTTTGGCCACCGCCCTAGGTATGGCGATCAACGATTCAGTTTCCTGGCTGGCCGGCAAAAACGGGGACATTGTTTTTCCTCGAGGCAGGCGGGTCGCCCGGATTGAAGGTTATATTAAAAAATACGGTCCCTTTGCTTTGCTTTTTTGGGCGCTCATTCCTTTTCCCAAAAACAACGTCTAATTGTAACGGCCGTTACTTTTAGTTGTTGAATTCTTTCTCTGTAATTCGTTGGCTTGCTTTTACTGTTAATTATTATTAAACTTAAATCATGGAACCAATTCCGTCCGCGGCAATTCCTCCCCAACCTTCCATTCCTCCCACCCCGCCACCTCCGCCGTCTGCTCCCCCTCAACCCCCTAAGAAGAAATCCTTCACCTGGTTAATTATCTTGGTATTTCTTTTTCTCCTTGCCTCCACCGGCGTTTTGGCTTATCAGTACTACCAACTTAAAACTCAAACAGCTAATTTTTCCCCCTCGCCATCTCTCGTTTCTTCTCCCATGCCCCAGCCTTCACCCGAGTCAGCCGATCTCACCGCCAACTGGGAAACATACACTAATCTAAAATATGGTTATTCAATCAAATACCCAACTATAGCGAAACTAGAGGAAAGGGAAGTTGAAAGCGGAAATCATACTAGCATTATTCTTCCAGTAGGTTTATGTCAATCATCGTACAAATCTTCGATTAAAATTCACGCCAGAAAGAAGCTTAAGTCTGAGTCTGATTTCATCCCTTTCGAAATTGTTGCGCAAAGTTATCGAATGTTAATAAAAGATGTTAATGAAGGAAGAATAGAAGCTAATATTCCCGAATGTAAGATAGAAACATCTATTAAAGGAGGGGTTATTGGGGTAAAAATATACTGGTGCATGGAATTTCCTGATGAACCAAAAGTGAAGGATAGCCGAGTTGCAGAGTACTATATTAACAAAGACATCTATTACGCTATTGAAGTAGGCAGAAATGAGAATTGTAAAGAAAATTTTGAACAAATCCTCTCCACCTTTAAATTCACTAACTAATTTATGAACAACCCACCTATTCAACCACCAATCATTTCCGCTTCCACCCCGCCGCCTCCACCACCAGTTCCGCCTCTTGTCTCTCAACCCCCTAAGAAGAAATCCTTCACTTGGTTAATTATTCCTCTGTTGATCTTTATTTTTACCTTTGGAGGCTACTTTGTTTTCCAAATTAATAAATTCCAACATCAGCTCAATCAGCCCTCGCCCACTTCCAGCCCGGTTGCCGCCTTGCCCTCTCCCTCCCCAAGTCTTACCGCCGACTGGCCGACTTATCATAACCAAGTCCAAAACTACTCTTTTCAATATCCCAGCGACTGGCAAATTAATGAACTCAACGCCGCAGTCGATATTAACAACAAACTCACTCTTGCTAAAGACAACCATATCATTACTATTTATGCCAATATTCAGGGCATCAGGGGAACAGCTAAGCAAGTTCCTTCCACCCCGATTACTGTTGCCGGCCTCAATTTATTCAAAAGAAATATCGGTGATAATCTTTACACCAACACCGGCTCTCTGGAAATCAGTGCCAGCGACTCTAACCCAACTTTTCAATATCAAAACAAAACTTACGAAATCAATTTTACTTATCCATTAGCGGAAAAGGGGAGCGAAGCATATTTAGCTAATTTAACCACTTTCGACCTCTTCCTCTCCACCTTCAAATTCACTCCCAACCCAGCCGATTAATCAAATTGTAAACGGCCTTTTCTTAACATTCTTTGTCTAAATCCTTCTCCTTATTTACCGGGTAAATTATCTAAGTAAGTCAACACGTCTCTTTCTCCTAAACCAACTAACACTTCCGCCCCCACATTAAAATAATGAGCTAGTATATTTACTCTACCTAGGGTACCTCGAGTTTCTTCCCATAATTCATCTTCATAAACAACTAAACCTAATTGATTAGGTAAGGTTAACTCAGCAAAACCATCAGGTCGTGCAAATTCACCCTCTCTCCCACGATAAATTGTCATAAACTGTATTTTACACTAATTCACCTCCTAACCCCCCTTTCATAAAATGCTATACTAATCTTAAAATGTCAATAAACGAATCAACTTTACCATCACAACTTACTCCAACAAAGAAAACCCCGTGGTTAGTTATTGTTTTAGTTATTTTACTCCTTGGAGTTACTGGAGCTTTTGTCTATAAATACTATCAGTTGAAACAGCAACCTCCTCAGACACAATCTACATCATCCATAATTCCTCCAAGGGAACCGAGCCCGATAAAAGGAGATGCTTTGCTCAAACCTGGTTCGCTTGAGAATGTGACACTTTGGGTCGATTTTGGTGACGGAAAACGATACGAGTCTATATCAGACATTACCTACTCAGAACAGAAAACCCCAATGGGATTTCTCAAGGCAAATGCCCAAGGAATAAAAAGAGAGATGGGTTTTTCAGAATTCTCAGTTAAAGAATTAATCAAAGCCGATACTGATGATTTAACTCAGGCTATCGGCAATTACTCAAACAATGATCTTTTTGCCTGGGGTTGTTATATAAATGGAAGGTTATGCGTAAGTTCTCTAGAGAATATCCAAAGCAACGACACTGTCGAGTGGAAATATGAAGCAAAACAATAAACTAAATCATTTTCATTCACTTTTAAGTTCACAGACGGAGATACTAAGTAGCCATTAGCTTATCCTGTAAGCTTCTTTCCGGTGGGCCACGCTTAAGACGGTTATCTCTTTTTTCCTTTGGTCAACAGTATAAAGTATTCGGTAATCGCCCCACCTTATCCGCCAGCCGGGTCGGTTAACTAGTCTTTTTGCTCCTTGAGGAAAATAAGTAAACGCCAAAGTCTCAATTTTATTCACCAGCGCTTTATGAATTTGTTTTGGTAATTTTGTCTAAATAATCTTCGCAGGCATCCTGTAAACTTTTCAAGTAGTTTATGTCTACCAATGCCGCCTGTGGCCGGGAATGTTTAAATAGATATGCCACGCCGTTTTGGTTGGCCATTTTCATTACCTTTAAAGTATTCTGGCGCAAATCAGTAATAGAAAATGTATTCATTATTGTATTCATACATGTATATATTATTATATACAATTATTTTTGTCAAGCCCTCAAGATACCTTCAGGGTTAATCCCTATAGGCCCCTCTTATAGACAATCCCCTTTTTTTCCTATATAATCCGCTTACTATTAATTTATTTCCAGTTTTCTTGAAAGCCATCGCTTCTTCAAGAAGCGATTTTTTATGACTGTAACTCAATCAGACACCGCCAAAAAGCGCCACGTGCCTCTGGATAAAATCCGCAACATCGGCATTATCGCTCATATTGATGCCGGCAAAACCACCACCACCGAACGGATCCTTTTCTATACCGGCAAAACCTACAAACTTGGC
>Ga0075694_117_pt1 | contig 11680 bp, 11 predicted proteins | sample RifGroA2_FD_67695 | JGI IMG/M metagenome (GOLD analysis project Ga0075694, IMG submission 67695) | Microgenomates (Beckwithbacteria) bacterium GW2011_GWA2_43_10
GGAGATTTATCCGATGTTTACCTGTCCCTGCTGTGGTCAACCCCTTGACAAAGAAAAACCTTGCTGCGGAGCGGCAGTCCAAATGATCGACTTTATTGATCAAAAAGTCAGCATTGGGGCCAGCAAGGATGAGATAATTTTAGCTACCGCCCGGGAATTTGGTCTGGAGCGGTTGGCTGATGAAACCCAGCGCGCCGGCATCAGAGACAAACTCTTAGCCAATGCTCCTAAAGATGCGCCCCGGATTTCAGTTGTCCAAACGAAGATTGACTTAGGGGACGTGAGTTTGAAAAAAGGGACGATCACTAGCGAATTTACTCTCAAAAATGAAGGCAAATCCGATCTGGTCATTGACAAACTTTCCTCTTCCTGCGGCTGTACTTCTGCCAGTCTGGTGTATCAAGGCGCGGAAGGTCCCAAATTCTCTATGCCCGGCCATGGTCAAGAAGAATCAGATCCAAATTGGCAAGCCGCGATTGCTCCCGGAGACCAGGCAAAGGTTAAGGTTTACTATGATCCGACTGTTCACCCTGACCTCACCGGACCAATCACCCGTACCATTTCGGTCCACAGCAATGATCCGGTTGACTTTGAAACCAAGTTCACGATAATCTTAAATCAAACCAAGTAATTTTATGAAAAAAGATTGCTGTCAGCCTCAATCAACCAAAATTAAAACCGGTTTTCACTTAGACCCTTTTGTGATTTGGATTGGTGTCATTACTCTGGCTATCTTGGGTGGGGTAATCTATTTTGGCAGTAAAATGGGCGCCACCCCCAAAGTCGTTACCAGCCAAAACATTGAGCTGGCAGTTGACTCGAAAAACCATGATTGGGGAGTAATAGATTATGACAACGGGATTGTTTCCCAAAACTTTGCCATCAAAAATACCGGCAGCAATACCCTGGAACTTTATGATGTTCTTACTTCCTGCATGTGTACTACCGCCCAGCTGACTACGCCCGGCCAAACTTCCAGAAAGTTCGACATGCATGAAAAATCTTCCCCTGTTTTTTCTGTCCCGCCCGGAGAAACAGCCCAGTTAAAGGTAGAGTTTGATCCGGCTTTTCACGGTCCCAGCGGCCTTGGATCAATTACCCGGACTGTGAACATGAAAACCAATGATGCGAGCAATCCACAGTTGACTTTTACCCTGACCGGTCAGGTAGTGAAAAAATAATGAAAAAAACTGTTCTTCTCATCGGCCTGGTATTATTAGCGGTGGCTTTTTTCAACCAACCGCCCCCTGTTAATCAAGTAATACAGCTTAATCCCCAAGAATTTAGCGTTAAAATGAAGCAGAAACCGGTCTTTGTGGTTGATGTCCATACTCCGGAACAAACCCATATTCCCGGCACTTCTGCCGCCCAAACTATTATCAAGCTTGGCTATACAGAAGTTTATGACTTAAAAGGCGGCACCCCTCACTAACTACACCCCGTTGCCGCTTAAAATTACCCGGGTGGCCACTTCTTGCGGCTGTACTCAAGCCAAGGTGGAAAAAGAAGAACTTCAGGCCTATGAAAGCACGCCGGTAAATGTTTTCTTTGACCCGGCCGTTCATAAAGATGACACTGATCTGGGAGACCTGACCCGGACTATTTATATTACGACCGACAATCCCAACTTTCCGGATTTGGAAAGCACGATCACTGCCGCAGTTATCAGAAAAACTAAATGAATACTTTATTTCAACTTTCTTTACTGGCTTCGTTTATCGCCGGCATGGTGGCTTTGTTTGCCCCTTGCTGTATTACTTTTTTACTCCCGGCCTATTTTGCCAATGTTTTTAAGGAGAAAAAACAGGTTGTTCTGATGACCTTTATTTACTCTTTGGGTATTTTCACCATCATGTTGCCGGTGGTGTTGGGGGCCCGGGCCTTAAGCCAATTGTTTTTTCAGCTTCACGATCAAACCTATGTCATCGGCGGCTTGTTTCTCATCCTAGTTGGCTTTTTTACTTTACTGGGAATTAAACTGCCTTTGCCCAACTTTAAACTGACCAAACCAGCTGACGATCCTTTATCCACTTATATTTTGGGGATTATTTCCGGCATTACCAGCGCTTGCTGCGCCCCGGTTTTGGTGGGAGTGATCGCCCTTTCATCACTAAGCCCGACCCTGATCCAGTCGCTTTTAGTCGGCTTCTTTTATGTTCTGGGTATGGTTACCCCTTTATACTTAGCCAGCCTGTTTATCGATAAACGCAATCTTTTGGAAAAACCGCTGTTTAGAAAACCCGTGCGCGAGGTGACCATCGGCAACCAAATCCGGGCCATCACTGTTTCTAATTTGGTATCTTTTATCATGTTTGTCAGTCTCGGGCTGCTGACGATCTTTCTTTCTTTGGCCGGTAAACTGGCCATGAATCCGGACAAACAAGGCATTACCCAAATGATTCAAACCACCGCAGTCAATATTAGTTTTTGGGTGAAAAAAATCCCCGGGCTGGATATTGCTTTTGTTATTTTCAGTTTTTACTTACTGCGCCGCTTCCTTCTTTATCTGCGCCCAAGTGATAATCACCATCGCTAAAAGTATCCCTATGCCTAAAATTCCAAACTCTAATCCTTCATAAGGCAAGTAGCTTAAAATAATGTTTGCCGCACCCAGGCCCAGCAAACTTCCTAAAATAAACGAGCCGCAAGCAACACAGCCGGCGCCCAGAGAACCTGCCAGTATGGCAGCGCAGCTCTTACCGCTGTTGACCAGTTTTTTAGCTTGCAAATACCGATAAACCGTCATGCCGCCCTGCAGTCCGGCCAAAGCCGTTCCGATTCCTAATAGCCGGCGCGCCCAAACAGAGTTAATTTCAGACCAGGAACTGATAATTGCTTCCATGATCTTGATTACCTCGCGGCTATTAATTTCCGCCGCCAACACAACTCCCAGAAGTAGATTTATTTTGGGAATAAGAATTGCCAAAAGAATAAAGATTGCGGCAGTGGCTAAACCGCCCCCCAGAGAATAGACAAGATTTTTTTTCATTGCTTTAAAAGCGGGTCAATAATTGCCTGGATGATTGGAAAAGAAGCCGCCCCCTCTATAAAAAATCCTTCTATTTCTCCGCTGGCTGTGGTTTTGCCTACCACAAAAGAAGGCGTGGCTTTAGCGCCCAGCTGTTTGGCTGCTTCAAAATCTGCCTTGACTTCATCTTTAAACCTCTCACTCATATAGCAGTCAATAAATTTTTGCTCATCCAAACTAATCAACTTTCCGATTTCCTTAAGTTGGTCCAGACTTAATCCGCTTCCTCCTGATTGGGTGGTGCGGAATATCCCGTCATGAAAGCGAAAATAAGCAACATCTCCTTTTTGGGCTCTGGCGCAGTTGGCGGCCCGGGCCTCATTGGTAGCGGCCGGTTCATGGGTTAAAAGCGGCAGGTCCCGGTAAATCAACCGCACCTTGCCCATATCGATATACATGGATTTTAGCTGGGGCAGGGTGTCGTTAGCAAATCGTTTGCAGTAGGGGCATTCATAATCGGAAAACTCGATGATGGTTACCGGCGCATTTATCGCTCCCATCATTGGATCGTCGTCAATACTGGTTTGAACCATCGGTGTGATAGGCGGCTGGGAATTTTGGCTTCGCCGCAGTAAACTTAAACTTAATAATATTGCCAGAACGATAATCAGCCAGCCGCTTTTATTATTCATTAGTTAAATTTCCAGCTTCGCTTTTCTTAAAGTCATAGCGTTGGCAACGACAATGACCGAAGAGGTGCTCATTAACAAAGCCCCGACTGCCGGGCTTAAACGGAATCCCCAGGGAATAAACAACCCGGCCGCCGCCGGTATCGCCAGCAGGTTATAACCGCCACCGCCACGTCAGTTCCGGCGCCAATCGCCACCCCGGCATTGGCTTGGGTCAGCGCCGGCGCATCATTGATTCCGTCTCCGGCCATCACCACCACATTGCCCTGATTCTGCAGCTGCTTAATATGTTTATACTTATCTTCAGGCAGGACTTCGGCAAACACCGTATCAATACCCAATTGCTTGGCAATCGGCGCGGCCGCCGCCTGGGTATCGCCGGTCAGCATCGCCACCTTGACACCAAGTTTATGAAGTTCTTTGACCGCCTGGTGTGACTCTTCTTTTACTTGATCGCTTAAACCTAAGATGCCCAGTATTTTTTGCTCACTGGCAATAAACACCGGCGTCTTGCCGTCAGCATTAAAGCGGTCAATAACGCTCTGGGCCGCTTTGGTCATTAAACTTCTTTTTTTCATCAGACGCTGATTGCCGATGAGATATTTTTTGCCCTTTACTATCCCTTCCATTCCCATCCCGGCCAGATTTTTAATTCCCTCGGCTTCGGCCGGTTTAACCTTTTTTTCTTTCAGATAAGCCACAATTGCCATCCCGATCATATGCGAAGACTGGCTTTCAATCGCTCCGACCCTTGCCAACAGCGCTTCTTTGTTAGTGTTAAAGATTTCCACATCAGTCACTCCGAACTTGCCGCGGGTGAGCGTCCCGGTTTTATCAAACACCACGTAGTCAGCGCCTTTGACGATTTCAATCTTGGCCATGTCTTTAATAAACACCCCGTTTTTAACTGCCAGACGGGTAGCGATCGTCGACACAGTCGGAATCGCCAGACCCAGAGCATGAGGACAAGCGATCACTAAGACCGTAATCGCCAGAGTAACGGCAAAAACAAAGGGTTGGCCGACGATGACCGACCAGATAAATACGGCCGCAATCGCTATTGCCAAAGCCGAAAAAGTCAGCCACCGGGAAGCCCGGTCTGCCAGTTTCTGGACCGACGGCTTGGTTTGCTTGGCTTGAGAGATAAGATTTTGGATTTGGCCAATAGTGGAGGACTCGCCCACGCGTAAAAGCTTCACTTCCACTGATCCGTCCAAGCTGATCGCTCCGGCCGCTACTTGGGCCTTCACAGTTTTCTCAACCGGTTTGGATTCTCCGGTCAGGTGGGCTTCATTAAAGTTACCGCCGCCTTTAATAATTTCTCCGTCTGCCGGCACTTTCTCTCCCGGTTTAACAATCACAATATCACCCTTTTTTAAAGAACCAATTTCGACTTCTTTCACCCCGTTCTTAAGTTTCAGGTGTGCCTCTTTTGGTAGTAATTTGGCCACTTCCTGTAAGGCATCGCCGGCCGCCGTGGAAGACTTTGCTTCCAGAAAGTGGCCGAATAATAATACCCAAATCAAGGTGGAAATTTCTAAATAAAACTCGGTGCTGATTGCCGGCATAAAGGTCGAGGCGGCTGAAAAAAGATAGCCGGCGCCTACGCCCAATGACACTAAAGTCATCATGCCGTACTGTTTGGCCATAATTTCGTGTTTGGCATGCCGGAAAAAGACTAAGCCAAAGTAGAAAATAATACTGGCAATCCCAAACTCCAGATAAGCCCGAAAGCCAAAATCCGGCATCCCTAAAATTTTAACTGCCGGTTTTGATAACAGGGCCAAGAGAATTAATAAGCCGGTAACGATAAAAAATCGCTTTAAAAAGTCGGCTGCTGCTTCCGGCGTTGCCATCATGCTGGCATGGTCATGCTGGGCCCCGCCGCTGTCAAGAGAGCTTTTTTTAACCAACTTCATGCCGCCGCATTTGGGGCATTGGCCCGGTTGATCCTGTTTGATCTCCGGATGCATTGAGCAAGTATAGTAATCCTGATTAGTCATTCCTTTGCTTTTTTTTATAAATTTTTAACAGTTCTTTAATAGCGCGTTCTTTATCGCTTTTGAATAGCTCGGCAACATGGATGCGCAGATGCCTTTCGAGGATTAAATTATCCAGGCTTTTTAAAGAATTTTGAATCGACAAGCTCTGGTCTAAAATATCCGGGCAGTACTCGTTGCCTTCAATCATCCGGAACAGTCCGTCAAGCTGCCCCTTAATAATATTAATTCTTTTTTCCGCCTGATTTTTAATTTCTTCTGCTTTCATAGATATACCATATACCCCTATAGGGTCGATGTCAATAGTAAAAATATGCTAGAATATAAGGTATGGACCAAAAACTGCCTGCGGATTTACAGAAAAAAATCGAGGAAATGCGGGCCTATACCAAGCCGGAACAGATGATCCAGTACCTTAATTTAATTACCGCCCTGCCCTGGAATTCATTAAGCGACGACCGCTTAGACTTAAATAAAGCTAAGGAAGTTATGGACGCGCATCACTATGGCATGAAAGAAGTTAAAAACAAAATTTTAGAATATTTATCGGTTATGACTTTAACAAGAGGAAAACCTGAAACTTCCCGGGCCCCGATGCTTTGCCTGGTCGGTCTGGTCGGTAGCGGGAAAACTACCTTTGGTCACTCTTTAGCCGAAGCCTTGAATCGTCAATTTGTGAGGATTCCTTTCGGCGGCCTTGGTTCTGCTCTTGATCTGCGCGGCCAGTCCCGGCTTCACCCGGACGCTGAACCCGGCTTGATTATTAAAGCCCTTAAACGGGCCAAAACCAGAAACCCGGTTTTATTATTAGACGAAATCGACCGGGTCACCGACGCCTCCCGGGCGGATATTATGGGTGTTTTAGTCGAACTTTTAGATCCGGAGCAAAACGCCCGGTTTAGCGACCATTATCTTGACTACCCTTTTAATCTATCCGCTGTGCTGTTTGTGGCTACCGCCAACAATACCCGGAATATTGCCACGGCGGTTTTAGACCGTTTGGAAGTGATTCAAATGCCTTCCTACACCGATGAAGAAAAAACCACCATTGCTAAAGATTATCTTTTACCCCGCGTTTTAACCGAATCCGGCTTATCCACGGATAATTTAACTATTGATGCTGATGTTTGGTCAAAAGTCGTCCGGCCTTTAGGTTTTGATGCCGGTTTAAGAACTTTGGAAAGAACCATTGAAAGCATCTGTCATCAGCTGGCCCGCGCCATTGTTGAAGATAAAGCTAAACACCTTCATTTAACCAAAACCAATATTAAAAATTATTTACCCAGTTATTAATATGAACACTTTGCGAGTAATTCCCTTGGGTGGCGGCCCGGGCGCAGTCACCAACAATATGTATCTTTATGAATATGGCCACGAGGCTCTGATTGTTGACTGTGGCATCGGTTTTCCCGAAGACAAGGCTTCTGACAACATCATTATTCCGGACATTTCTTACTTAAAATCCAAATCCTTAAAAATCCACGGCCTTTTGCTGACCCACGGCCATGATGACCACCATGCCGCCTTGCCCCACATCTTGCCTCAACTAGGCTATGTCCCTCTCTATGGTTCTCGTTTAACTGCCGGTTTTGCTCAGGACCGCTTGGCCGACTTTGATCTTAATCAGACTGTTAAGGTGCTGGCCGAAAATGATCAACTGCGCCTGGGCCCTTTTATTATTGATCCGATTCATGTCACCCATTCAGTTCCGGACACCTTCCATTATGTGATCAAAACCCCTGTTGGCGCCATTTATCATGGCAGTGATTTTAAATTTGACTTAACTCCTTTAGATAATTGGCCGCCCAACTTTAAAAAAATCGTCTCTCTCAGCCAGAAAGGTATTTTATGCTTATTGTCTGACTGTTTAAGAAGTGAACGCCCAGGCTTTACCCCTTCGGAAATCACCTTAAGCCAAGCTTTGGAGCGGGAGATTGTTCACTGCCCCGGCCGGCTGATTTTTACCACCATGTCTTCCCAAATTCACCGGATTCAGCAGGCGATTGATATTGCCATTGCTCATAACCGCCAAATCTGCTTTATCGGCCGGTCCATGGAAAAGAATACCCTGACCGCCCAACGTTTAGGTTTCTTAAAATTTTCCCGAAAACAGGTTATTAATCCCAAAAGATTGAAAGCCTTTCCCGATCGAAAACTTTGCTTGATTGTCGCCGGCAGCCAGGGCCAAGAAACCTCTTCTTTAACCCGCTATGCCAGCGGTTATCATAAACTGCTTAAGCTTAAGCCTACCGATAAAGTAGTCTATTCCACGGATATTATCCCCGGCAATGAACAGGCAGTTTATCAGGTGATTGACGATTTAGCCCAAGCCGGAGTCCAGGTGGCCTATCAGGACACCGATGACGACTTGCATGTTTCCGGCCATGCTTCTGCCGGCGAACTACAACTTCTACTCCACCTGGTTTCTCCCCGCTATCTTTATCCGATTGGCGGCGCCTTTAGACACATGCGCCAATATTTCAGGTTGGCTGAAGAGTTAGGCTACCGGCAGGAACAAATCATTGCTCCTCAAACCGGTCAGGTAGTCGAGTTTGCTGGTTCCGGCCATTTCCGCTTGGCGGAAACTTTAAAGCTCGAACCCATTCTTATTAACCAGAATGAATTAAAAAAGTAATTAATATGTCCAAACACCGTTCCAACAAAGGCAAACGCAAACAGCCTTTTCAACTGAAACTGCCCCGGGAAACTTTATACACCCTGGCGTCTACCGGTTTAATTCTTTTCAGCGGCTTGATCATGGTCTCTTTTTCCCGCCAAAGCCGTTTTTTAGAGCTGATTTTTAATTATTTTTCCGCTCTATTTGGTTGGGGGATTTTATTGTTACCGTTTATCTTATTAACTGCCGGCTTAATGTTGACCCGGTTAAAATGGCGGATTACCAAACCCAATGTTTTCGTGGGTTCTGTTATTCTTTTAATTAGCAGCGTCAGTTTAACTCAAGCCGGCACCATCGGTCAGCAAATTTGGGCCAGTTTAACCGGCTTAATTTACCGCTCCGGGGCTCTTTTAGTCCTTATCTCCGGCATCTTTGTCAGTTTTGTGGTTATCTTTGAAACCAGCTTGGAAGACATTTTATTAACCTCCCAAGCGATTTTTAGAAAAATTAACCAAACCCTCCAATCTCTTAAAAATCGGCCCAAGCCTTTATTTGATCAAAAGCCGCGCGGTTTTACCGTTAAAGGCTTGACCGAAGAAAAACCGCTTCAACCGCGGCCGAAGTTCATCCCTAAACCGAGTATTGCCAACCCGGTTATTGCCAACCAGCCCGGCGAGCAGCAAACCATATGGCACTATCCGCCTTTATCCATTCTGGCTGATTTTTCCGGCGCCAAGGCCGACCGGGGCAATGTTAAGCAATCAGCGGATATTATTGAGCGGACTTTGGACAGTTTTGGTATTAAAGCTAAGGTGGTAGAAGTCAACTACGGCCCGGCCGTGACCCAGTACGCGATCGAGATTGCCAAAGGTACGAAGCTCTCAAAAATTACCAGTCTGCAAAATGACCTGGCTTTAGCCTTGGCTGCCCCGCAAGGCCAGATCCGGATTGAAGCTCCGATTCCCGGCCGCAACTTAGTCGGTCTGGAAGTGCCTAACCGCTCCTTAGAAATAGTCCCTTTGAAGGAAACTTTAGCCAAAAAAACCATGAAAGAAACCAAAAGCCAGCTGGCTTTTCCTTTGGGTTTGGATGTTTCCGGCGAAGTGGTCATTGCCGATATTGACAGAATGCCCCACGTTTTGATTGCCGGCGCCACCGGTTCCGGCAAATCTGTCTGCATCAACTCGATTATTACCTCAATTCTGTTTCGCGCCAGTCCGCAGGAAGTGAAGTTTATTTTGGTTGATCCGAAACGGGTGGAGTTGACTTTTTACAACGACATTCCTCATTTGTTGACGCCAGTGATTGTTGAACCGGAAAAAGTCGTTTCTGCCTTAAAATGGGCGATTAGTGAGATGGAAAGACGCTACAAGTTGTTTGCCGAAGTCGGAGTCCGCAATATTGCCGGTTACAACGAACTCTCCGGTTTTCAGGCCATTCCCTACATTGTTATTATTATCGATGAGCTGGCTGATATCATTTTTTATGCCCCGTCAGAAGTCGAAGACAGCATTACCCGCCTGGCCCAAATGGCCCGGGCCACCGGCATTCATCTGGTTTTAGCCACCCAGCGGCCCTCGGTGGATGTTTTAACCGGCTTAATTAAGGCGAACATCAACTGCCGGATCTCTTTTAATGTTAACTCCATGGTTGATTCCCGGGTCATCATTGACTCGCCCGGTGCCGAAAAGCTCTTAGGCCGCGGCGATATGCTCTATATTCCTCCTGATCAGGCAAAGCCCACCCGGATCCAGGGCGCTTTTATCTCGGAAAGAGACACCAAAAACTTAATTGATTTTATTAAAAAATCTAGCGTTAAGGTGGAATACACCGAAGAAGTCACCTCAAAATATAAAGCCAAAATGCCCAGTCGCCCGGGCACTCCCGGCGATGAAGACATTGACGAACTTTTTGAAGAAGCCGTTCGGGTAATTTGCCAGTATGATCGGGCTTCGGCTTCACTTTTACAGCGCCGTCTGTCGATTGGTTATGCCCGGGCCGCCCGAATTTTAGACCAGCTTGAACAATCCGGGGCCGTTGGCCCGTCAGAAGGCGCCAAAGCCCGGGAAGTTTTAATTTCCAACGCTGACAGCTTTTTAAGCGATCATTCCCATGAAGACGATCGGTGAAATTTTAAAAAACGCCCGTGTCAGCCGCAAATTAACCCTGACGGATTTAAGCCGCCTGACTAAAATTTCTTTAACCACCCTTAAGGCTTTGGAAAAAAATCAGTTTGTTAAGCTGCCTTCGTCAACTTATATTCAGGGTTTTATTAAAAACTATGCTCAGGCAGTAAGGCTTGACCCGGCCAAAACTTTGGCTGTTTTTAAACGCGACTATGACCGCCACCACTTAAAAAAAATTCTCCCCCAAGGCTTAACCCAACCGCTTAATCAGCCGTTTTTGGCCACCACCGCCGGCCGCAACCTTTTAGCCGCCGGAATAATTCTGCTGATTTTGGCCGGCTACCTAATCTTTACCTTATTAAAACTTTTCCGTCCCCCCCCCTTAATTATCGATCAGCCTCAGGAGGCCCAAGAATTGGCCTCGCCGGTTTTAATCAAAGGCAAAACCGATCGCGATGCCACCCTGACTTTAAATAATAAAACCGTGAATTTAGAACCTGACGGCCGCTTTACTACTATCTATAGTACTCAATCCGGCACCCTGGAGCTTAACTTTACTGCTACTTCCCGACGGGGGAAGACCCGGGAACTTGTCCGCCATGGTATCATTACTCCATGAAAATCAAACGCATTTTACTTACCGGCGACGATGGCTATAACTCGATCGGCATCCGTTTGCTGGTCCATTTCTTAAAAAATAAATATGATTTGGAGATTGTGGCCACCAAGGTTCAGCAAAGCGGTGTCGGCGGCAAGCTCAGTATTAAAGAGGGTGGTCAGTGGGGAAAAGTCAAAGTTGACGGCGTTCCCGCCCTTTGGGTCAGCGGCACTCCCGGCGACGCTATGGAGCTGGCCAATATTTACTTTAACCAATCTTTTGAGTTGGTCCTTTCCGGCATTAATCTCGGTCCTAATATTGTCGGCGATCTGGCTTCCGGCACTTTTACCGCCGCTGTCCGGGCGATTAAATTAAAACTGGCCCCCAAGGCCATTGCCTTTTCCTGGGTTGCGCCTGGCTCTTTTTGGTATCGCGATCATCAGGGGGACGAAGATTTAGCTACTTACCGCGCCTATCCCGGCGCCACTGCTTATAAATTAATTCACCTGGCCATTACCAATAATTTTTGGGATAATTATTTACTCAACATTAACTTTCCTGATCAGCCGACCAAAGAAGCTAAGTTTACCCGCTTTGCCTATTACTTCGGCGACTTTTTCCGCCCCCTGAAACTAGACAAAACCAATCAGACCTATTCTTACCCCAAAGGCTTTCAGCCGGA
>Ga0075694_123_pt1 | contig 11353 bp, 10 predicted proteins | sample RifGroA2_FD_67695 | JGI IMG/M metagenome (GOLD analysis project Ga0075694, IMG submission 67695) | Microgenomates (Beckwithbacteria) bacterium GW2011_GWA2_43_10
CCGGACTGGGGTTTGGGTAAACTTTTAATGTTTTGCCTGGTTTGCTGATAACCCTGGGCGCTGGAATACTGACTGCCCAGCACTTCTTTAGGATCGAGTTGATCCCAATCTTTACCCTGCTCCTTGAAATAGGTGGCCAGATCAATGTATGTCTGGGGGAACCAGAAAGCATTAACCTGTAAAGCCACTTGATACATTTCCTCTTCACCGATTCCGGTGGCGGCCATCAGCTCTAAAAGCCCCAGCATGGCCATGCCGTGATTGCAGTCAGGAAAATGAGTCGAGTTGCCGCAGCAGGGCCGGTAAATATTCTTGGACACTTCGTCCACAAGCGCCTGCTGTTCATTGGTCAAGGTTACGTAGGCGTGTTTGCTGTAGTGATCAAAGCCTGCTCCTTTAGAAATCGACCAGCCGCCGGTAGAGGCAAACTTGCTGGCATCGCCGCCGTATTTTTTATCAGTCATCTCCCCGTTTTCCAGAATCTTGTTTTTATTGGCCAAGCCAAAAGCCCAGAGAACATCCAGGATAAAACGGCTGTTGGCCTGATTCATAACGATTGGTTCGTTCATGGTCCCGGAAAGCATTTTCTCTTCAGCATTACTCAAACCGCTATCAAATAAAGCCCGGAATTTCTGCTCGTCAATGACCCCGTCGCTAATCATTTTCTTACCCAAATCCTGCCAAATAATGGGAAGCTCAACCCCTTTTTCCGGTAAAACTGCGGCGGCAAGAACAGAAGTGTCAATTTTAGCGGCAGCAGGCAGAGAAGGACTCGGCTTTAAAGACCGGCGGAGAGTAATTTTAATATCAAAAACCTGAATTAAAATAATAATTGCGAAAAGGACCAAGGCTGTTTTTTGCCAAAACCGAGGATCATTTAATTTCTTTTTTTTCATACTAAAGATATAGTAGCAAGGTTAAGATGAAGAGAAGATGAAATAATCTTTAGAGGGTAACAGTAACGGTGGTGCCCCGGTAGAGGCGGGAGTGGACAGCGATAGAGCCGCCAAAGGATTCAATCACGGCTTTGGCAATCGGAAGCCCAAGCCCGGAACCAGGTAAAACAGCATTGCGACCGCGATAAAAGCGACGGAAGATATTGGGCAAATCTTTGTTGCTAATCCCGATTCCGGTATCGCGAATCACAATGAATATTTTCTCTGCTTGCTTAGTCAGTTTTAACTCCACTTGGCCATGGTTTTTAGTATAGTTGACGGCATTTTGCACCAGATTGCTTAAAGCCCGGGTCAATGTTTTTTCGTCGCCGGAAATGATGATATCAGGCTCGATCTTAGAGGTGACAGAAATTTGTTTATTACTGCCCAGGGTGGCGGCCAGCTCCGCCAGATTAACCATGATCGCGCTGATATTAACGAGTCTGGGCTTAGTTTTGACTTGGCCGATCTTGGATAAGTAAAGCAGGTCCTGAATCGTCTCGCTAACTTGATCGATAGTGACCAGAAGTTTGTTTTTAGAAGATTCAGCTAATTGAACATTTTCTATTTGCAGTCTAAGTACAGTCAAGGGGGTTTTTAGAGCATGAGCGGCAGCAGAGAAAAATTCCCCCAGTTTCTCCAGCATGAGATTGAAAGATTCCTGGATGGTTAATAATTCCCGGGTAGGATGGGACAGCTCCAGGCGGTGGGAAAGAGGCAGAGAAGAGATTGATTGGGCATATAAAGCAATTTCTTCCAGGGGATGCAGTTGTTTTTGCAGTAATTTATAACCTAGATAAGTAGTCGGCAGGACCAAAAAAACCACACTGCCCGCCAAGATAAACAGCAGCCGGTAAAAAGCAGCGTAAAGAATTTTTGTCGAGTAGCCAACCGCAACCACGCCTTTGCCGGCGCGGACCGGAGTAGGAATAGCGGCAAAACGGATATCGCTTTCGGTAAAATGGGTCGGCTCTGATTCATGCAGGCTCTGGGATAACATAATTTTTTGGAGCTGGTGTTCGGTAATCAGGGCAATATCAGGACTGTTGGTTTCTAAAATCGGCGCGCCGTCCGGGGAAAGCACGACCACGGTCATGCCTTGAGCGCTGACTAGATTTTTGATTAATTCTTCCCGCTCGCTAGCTTGATAGTTTTTAACTATTTGCTGGGCTTCTTTAACAACAATATAAACATGATGATCAATTTGCTTTTGCAGGGTAATCCACAACAAAACGCTAATGGCCACCGAAAAGGCCAGGAAAATTATCCCCACTGAAAAAAAATACCAAAGACTTAAACGGCCTTTAAGGGTCTGAATCATTTTTCTTTTAAGATATAACCCTTGCCTCTGATCGTGGTAATCAGTTGGGACCGGGTATGTTTGGTTATTTTCTGCCTAAGGTTTTTGATGTAGACATCAATAACATTGGAAAAACTGTCAAAATCACTGCCCCAGACGTGTTCCATCAGCATGGACCGGGTGACTACCTGACCATGATGCAAAGCCAAATACTCTAAAACGCTAAATTCTTTGGCGGTTAAATCCAGTTCCTTGTCTTTAATTTTAGCCTGATGAAAGTTGGGCTTAACCGTCAACTCTCCAATGGAAATAACCGGCAAAGCACTGTTGGCATGCCGACGAATAATTGCCCGAATCCGGGCAATTAATTCATTGGAGTCAACCGGTTTGGAGACATAGTCATCGGCACCTAAATCTAGGCCTTTGACCCGGTCTTCGACCTGGCCACGGGCAGTCATAATAATCACCGGGGTTTTATTTTTCAACTGTCTAAGAGAGGCGAGCAAAGCAAAACCATTACCATCGGGCAGGCTGATATCTAAAATCAGGCAGTCATAATCATTAACTTCCAGCCGGACTAAACCTGATTCTTTAGTCTTGGCAACATCAATAACAAAACCGGCGGCAGACAAGACTTGGGACAGGTTTTTTGCCAAAATAAAATCGTCTTCAATTAACAGAAGCTTCATTGTAAGTGACAAACAAAATTAATTTCTTGCTTGAGGGTTTTTTCTTTATCCTCGGAAATATTTAAGGACCGGAAAAAATCAGAATTTTGCTGCTGAAGAGATTGGCATAAAACTATCCCCTGATCTAATAATTGTTTCTTCTGATCTTGAGAAATAGAGTTAAGACAAGTAACCGGATGAAGCTTGGTGCGGGTAATTAAATCCTGAAGGCTGTTGGTTTTAGGATAGCTCCAGGCAACCAGGTTCATGGCGGCACATTCACCAAACTTAATAGCATCAGTGGTCAACTTGGTATTAGTCACCAGCCAAGCCTGATGAAACATGTTTTGGTGGCCGGGTTTTTTGACCCAGGCTAACTTAACATCATCAAAACGGGCTTTGACATATAAAGCCACCTTGACATCCGAGCGCGTGCCCGGACGATTATGAAATTTACACTCAACCATAAAATGCTGGTTGTTTTTGATGGCCACAATATCGACTTCATGATTGACGCAAATGCCAGGAACAATGACTCCCACCTTGACAGAGTAGCCAAGTTCTGCCAGGATGGCGGCGACAAACTTTTCAAACGGGTAGCCGGACGGGCCTAACTGCATGATAGCTTGCTTTAATTGGTAGCGGGAAAAAACATGAGGTTCTGATGAGGTTTTTAAAGTTTGGTTGATCTGTTGATAGATTTTGAGGGTGGGAATGTTTTGATAAAGGCTTGATTTAACATCATCAAGCACTTGTTTTTCCAGTGAAGAAGAAATGCCGGCCCGTCTGATTGACTTAAGGACTTTTTTGGCGGAAAAAGGCTCTTTTTCTCCGGAAGCTTTAACCACGATAATGTCTTTTGATGTCATATTTTGTGTTCAACTCTTATACCCTACACCCCTATATTGTATATGTCAAGCAGTTCAGATAGTCTATGCTGAACTAAGATGAAAACTTTGGGAATTGATTTCGGAGCCAGCTTTGTCGATGCAGTAATTTTTGACGGCAAAAAAATATTAAAAACCTGGTCAGTAGAAAAATCAAAGTTTACTAATAACTGGTTAAAACAGTTGACTGGCAATACACCGGTGGCAACGACACGGGAGAAAAATGAACTGGAGTGTTTGGGCAGGGGCGGCTTGTGGCTGGCTAAGTTAAGTTCGGCAGTGGTGGTTAGCTGCGGTACGGGCACAGCCGTGGTTTGGGCCAGAAAAAACCAGCCAATAATTCATTTGGGCGGTACCGGGGTGGGCGGCGGGACAATCCAAGGCCTCGGCAAGTTATTATTAAAAACTAAAACCGTGGAGAAGATTTTTAAGCTGGCAGAAAAAGGCGATAAAACCAAAGTAGATTTAACCGTGGGAGATATTTTAGGCCAAGGGATAGGCTTATTGCCGCCGGAAGCAACTGCGGCCAACTTCGGCAAACTCAACTCCTTTAAAAAAGAGGACCTGGCCCAAAGTTTAATCGGTATGGTAGCCGAAACCATCGGTTTAGTCAGCTCTTTGGCAGCCGGCCGGACAGAAGAGAAAAAAATCGTTTTTACCGGCCGGGTCAGCACTAATAAATTAATCCAAAAATATTTAAGCCAAGTCTGTAGTTTATTTAAACTCTCCCCTGTTTTCCCGGATCAGGCCGAATCCGCCACCGCCTTAGGCGCAGCGCTGGCCGGTTAAAAACAACGTCTAGCCTCCACGACCGTTACATTCAGACGTTGTTTTCTTGTTGACCAAGTTATACCTTAACAGGAGAAAGGTTGTAGATTTATCTTCTGCCGGAGTAGCGCTGGCCGCCGCCGGGACGGCGGAACTCGTCAATTTCGCGGACGCGGACGTGAAGAGTTTGACCAATTTTAACAATTGTGTTCGGATCGGCCACATAGCCGGTGGACAGCCGGGAGACGTGAACTAAACCATCCCGACCGGGCAGAAGCTCTACAAAGACCCCGAAAGGCTCGATGCGGACAATTTTAGCGTCAAATTCTTCGCCGACTTTAATTTCCCGGGTTAAACCATTCACCCACTTTTTGGCCGCGGCCAGTTTTTCCGGATCAACGCCGGTAATTATCACCCGGCCGTTATCGTCAACATCAACTTCACAGCCGGTTTCCTGAATAATTTTTTTAATGGTTTTGCCACCCGGGCCAATCAGTTCGCCAATTTTTTCCACCGGAATATTCAAAGTGGCGATTTTCGGGGCATAAGCAGAAACTTGGGCCCGGGGCTGAACAATGGTTTTAATCATGATGTCCAAAATGCTTAAGCGGGCTTGCTTAGCTTTTTCCAAAGCGTCTTTTAAAATCTCCGGAGTAACGCCGGGAATTTTAATATCCATCTGTAAAGCAGTAATGCCGCTGTCAGTGCCGGCAACTTTAAAGTCCATATCACCTAAATGGTCTTCCGCACCCTGAATATCGGTTAAAACCACATAGTCTTTACCTTCCACCATTAAGCCCATGGCAATACCGGCAACCGGTTTTTTCAAGGGCACGCCGGCATCCATTAAAGAAAGAGTTGAGCCGCAAACCGAGGCCATGGAAGTCGAGCCGTTGGAAGACATAATTTCAGAGACCACTCTCATGGTGTAAGGAAAATCAGCGGCTTCCGGCAGAACCGGCTCGATCGCTCGTTCAGCTAAGGCACCGTGGCCGATTTCTCTTCTGGATGGCCAGCCCATCCGGCCGGCTTCACCGACGGAAAAAGGCGGAAAGTTGTAATGATGGATGTAGCGTTTGGAGGTTTCCCCTTCCAAATCTTCAATCAGCTGTTCCAGTCTGGGCGAGCCGAGCGTAACAATGGTCAAAGCTTGGGTCGAACCGCGTTTAAACATAGCGCTGCCATGGGTCCGGGGCAAGACGCCGACCTCACAAGTAATCGGCCGAATTTGATCGAAGCCACGGCCATCGGTGCGGATTTTTTTGGTAACGGTTTTTTGCCTTAAAGCGGTTTTAAAGTAATCATCAATGATCGCTTTAACCTCGCTTGAGTCAGCTTCCGGCATATCCTCAAGGCAGGCAGCTTGAATCGGACCTAAATTCAGATCTTTTTCCCGGGCGCTGGTTTGCAATCTGACAATTAAATCATCAAGGGCGGTTTTGGTTTTAGCTAAAACCTGTTTTGCCAAGGCCGCCTCAACCGGCTTGATAATCAATTCTTCCTTGGGAGAGCCGGCCTCTTTAATCAGTTCATTAATAACACCAATGATTTTTTTAATCTCGGCGTGTCCGGAGGCTAAAGCTTCTAAAATATCTGTTTCCGAAACTTGGTTAGCGCCGGCTTCAACCATAACCAAAGCATCTTTAGAGCCGGAAACAACCAGGTCTAAATTATCATTTTTAACTCTGACAGCGGCAATCGGGCCATTCCAGGGAATTGGCGACAAACTTAAAGCCGCTGAAGCAGCGCAAAGGGCCAAAACATCCGGGTCGGTAGTCTGATCATAAGATAAAACCTGGGCAATCACCTGAACCTCTTTTAAATAACCTTTCGGAAAGAGCGGGCGAATAGAGCGGTCAATTAACCGGGCTTTTAAAATAGCTTCATCGGTAGGCTTGCCTTCACGCTTCACCCAACGGGAGCCTTTAATAATCCCGGAGGCATAAAGCTTTTCCTGGTATTCAACTGATAAAGGAAAGTAACCTAAATTGGGGTTTTCCTGACCGGCAACCACGGTGACTAAAACTACCGTATCGTTGGCTTTAACTAAGACAGCAGCCGTGGCTTGTTCGGCATAACGGCCGCTTTCAAAAGTGATGGTTTGACCATTGACAACAACGGTTTTGCTTTTAATGCCCACTTCTTATTTTTTTAATTTCAATTTAGTAATTATCGTTTGATAGCGTTTTTTATCTTTTCTGGTTAAATAGTTTAATAAGCGGCGGCGTTTGGAAACCATCGCCAGCAGTCCGCGGCGGGAGTGATTATCTTTGGCGTGAGTTTTTAAATGTCCGGTTAAATCGTTAATCCGCTCAGTTAGAAGAGCAATCTGAACTTCAGCTGAACCGGTATCTCCTTTTTGGATAGCAAACTTTTTAATAATCGTTTGTTTTTTGTCAGTTTTTAAAGCCATGAGGTATTCTAGCAAAAGTTATTCTGGCTGGCTAGAGGAAGTTATCACTTTGGGCTTGAGCCAATCCGACGGGGCGGCGGGGGCGGCGGAAATCGGAGTGGAAAACGGGATTGAAGTTGGGGTAGTTGGCCGCGGCCAGGCTGGAGCAGCCGGGTTAACCATAAAGGGGCGGGGGGGGGCTGGAGTGGGTAAATGGCCTTTTTTAGCGCCTAGACGCATTAACTGGGAAACAATCTCAAAAGTGTCGGCTGAAGTTTGAGTAGAAGTAAAGTTAGCAGTTTTGAGTTCAATGCCGACCAATAAGTTAGTGGCCATATCAGCATCCACGGGCAATTGCAGGCCGGTTAAAACCGCAAACATAATCTCACTGCAACCGGAAGCAGTCGGGTCATAAAGATTAACCGTGCCAAACTGACTGTTTTTGTCTAAAGAAGACAGATTGATTAAGATTTTGGATTTATCTTCCAAAAGCTTTTGTTCGCTTTTAAACAGATCGCCTAAGTCTTCCAAACCGCGGGCGCCGATCACAAAAATCACATCAGCATTAGAACCGGTGTAAGAATACTCGACCGAGTTCACATCCAAAACCTGCAAACCGGCTTTAGGCTCAATCGTAATGTTAAATTTCTGATTGGCCGGATCTTTATCGTAGGAGACTTTTTCCAAAGAGTCTTCGGGATAGTTAAAAGAAATCACCAAGTTCTGATTGCCGATCCGGGGTTTGATTTTATCGACTCCGAACAGCCGGTTAAAACCAACGGTCATGGGCGTGGCGCAACCAACGGAAACATTAAGCTGCTGCTTGCTCAAAGACAGATAAAGGGCCAGTCCGGCAGCCGCAGAGTCGTGATCAGGATTTTGCGCCAGTAAAATTAAAGTCTGTTTGGCAGTAGCCAGTGCCTGTTTAACAGGTTCAAGGTTGTAGTTTTTAAGCATAATTTTGAGTTTCAGGCAGAAATTTTAACAAAAAAAGAAGTAAAAGTAAAGCTATAGGATAAAATTAGATTTTCCGGTACGCCTGGAGGGTGTCTTTGAGTTGAAAGCTTAAAGCGGCGGTAAAGGCAATACCGTATTCCTCGCCTTTTTTTGCCTTTTCAACTACATCTTTACCCTGATGGATAGATTTAATTTTCGAGTGGGCCAGCGGTTCTTTGTTTCTTAATAAGTGAACTAAATTACCGGACATTAACTTGCCGGAAGTAACCTGACAGCCGGCAATAGATTCGCCTTTGACAGTAAACTGGGCGATGATTCTGGCTTCACCAAGAATCTCTTCATCAATGGTCGGCTCCAGCATCTTTAAAACCTGGTTCTGAAGGTCATCGAGCAGTTCGTGAATCAGCGAGTAGTTTTTGATCAGGACTGCTTCAATTTCCGCTAATTTTTGCGCTGAAGCAGTAGCTTTAACCCTGAAGCCAATAATTTTGGCTTTGGTGGATTGGGCTAAAGCGACATCGGCCTCACCAATCTCGCCGACAGCGGCAGAAATTAAAGTTACTTCGGAAGACAAATTTTTGGTAATGGCTTCCAGAGTCCCGGCCACATCTGTTTTGAGAATGATTTTAAGAGTCTTGACGTCTTTATCTGCATCAGCGGTGGCGGAAACAGCAGACAAAGTACCGGCGCCGACTGCGGGCACGGTGCTAAAGCCTAACACCTGGGCCGGACAACCAGGAAATACTGCCGGAATTTTTTCACCCTTTTCATTAAATAAAGCCTTAACTTTGCCGGTGGCCTGGCCCAGATTAAGTTCGTCACCGAGCTTTAAAGTGCCTTGCTTAACAATGATTGTGGCCACCGGACCGCGTTTTTTATCCAAAAAGGACTCGATCACTATAGCCTGAAGCGGAGCTAAAGGTTTATTGGCTAACCCGCTCATGTCAGTTAATAAAAGAATCATTTCTAACAGTTGGTCCAGGTTTTTGCCGGTTTTAGCGGAAATTTCGACACAAACGATATCGCCGCCAAAACCTTCAACCATTACCCCGGCATCGGCCAGATCTTTTTTGACAATGGCACTGGAGGCATTAGGCAGGTCGATTTTATTGATGGCCACCAGAAAAGGCACTTGGGCAGCCTGAATATGGTCTAAACATTCCCTGGTTTGCGGTTTAACGCTTTCCACCGCATCGATGACCAAGACAACTAAGTCCGTGACTTGGACGCCGCGGGAACGCATGGAGGCAAAGGCAGCATGACCGGGAGTATCGATAAAAGTTAGTTTTCTGCCTTGGTAATCAAGCTGGTAAGCACCAATGTGCTGGGTAATCCCGCCTGATTCTTTGTCGGCGACATGGGTATGGCGTAAGGCATCCAAAAGAGTGGTTTTGCCATGATCAATATGACCCATGACCGTAATTACCGGCGGTCGGGAAACAAGACTAGACTTTGGCCTTTTTAGCCTTTTTGACTTTTTTGTTAATTTGATCATCTTTGGTTTTAGCCTTTTTGACTTTTTTAGCCTTGGGAGGATTTAAATTAAGTTTATAACCGGTTAGTTTAGCGGCTAAACGAACATTCTGGCCGTCGCGGCCAATCGCTAAAGACAGTTGGTCTTCCGGTACGGTGATGACGGCGGTTTTATTTTTTTCATCCAATTTCACTTTTAAGTTGTCGGCCGGCTGTAAAGAAGAAATAATAAATTTCTCGACATCGTCAGAATATTCAATAATATCGAGTTTTTCGCCGCCTAATTCGTTAATCACTGCCTGAACCCGAACACCTTTTTGGCCAACACAAGAGCCAACCGGATCGACGCCGGCTTGAGAAGAGGTAACGGCCACTTTGGAGCGGCTGCCGGCTTCACGGGCAATGATTTTGATTTCCACGGCAGAGGAATTAACTTCAGGCACTTCGCGCTTAAACAGTTCAACTACTAATTGCGGGTCGGCCCGGGAGATAATAATTTGTTTGCCTTTAACAGTATCTTGAATATCTTTAATATAGAGAGTTAAACGCTGATTGAGATGGTAATGCTCGCCGCCTGCCTGTTCTTCAGGAGGCATCAGGCCTTGGCCACGGCCAATGTCACAGATGATAAACTCACCGTCAAAACGTAAGACCATGCCATTGACCAGAGTCTTGATTTTATCCTGATATTCAGTAATAATGGCGTCTTTTTCCGCTTCGCGGATTTGCTGCAAGATCACTTGTTTGGCGGTCTGGGCGGCAATCCTACCAAAACCAGGCGGGGTGATATCCTTTTTCTGGCCTTTTTTATCCAGTTCAAAAATCTTCGCCGAACCGACAATTTCATCCAATTCGGCTTCATAACTAATGTCTTCACTCTCTTCAGTTAAACCAAAGTCTTTTTTATAAGCCGCAATTAAGGCGGTTTTAATGGTGGCAATCACCGCCTGAGGAGAAATACCCCGTTCGGCGCAGATTTGGTTCAGGGCTGAAGTAAATTCAGTCCGAGCTGATTTGGGCAAGTTAGTTATGTCCATAATTATTTAAAAAGGCGGTTAACCCGCCTCTTCTCGTTCAACTTACTGATAACTTTAGCTAGTTTAGCACATTTTGGCTAATTTTTAAAGATTAACATTAATAAGACACCGAGTAAAAATACAGAAAAGTTAAGCAAAGATTTGTTAAAATTCGTTTCTTTTCTGATTTCCGGCAATAAATCAGAAGCGGCAATATAGATAAAGCCGCCGGCTGCGATCGGCATTAACGAGACGGAAAATTGGTGGAGATCAGACAGCCAATAACCAATTAAGCCTCCGGCGACGGCCGTTAACGCCACTAAAAAATTAGCCGAAAGCGCTTGGCGCCTGGACCAGCCGGAGTAAAGCAAGATCCCGAAGTCGCCGATTTCCTGGGGAATTTCATGTAAAGCAATGGCCAAAACCGTGGCGAAACCTAGAGATTGATTGGTAGTGAAAGCGGCAGCAATGATTAAACCGTCAAGAAAATTATGGAGGCTGTCGCCGATCAAGCTCATATGACCGAAACTGTGTTCGTCACAATACGCGTGATGGCAGTGGCGCCAATGAAGAAATTTTTCGATTAAGAAAAAACCAATAAAACCGAAAAGGGTGAATAAATAGTTAGGGGCTTCGGGTAATAAATGCAGAAAAGCCGCGCCCATCATTGCCCCGGCCGCCAAAGAGATTAAATAAAGCAAAATCTGTTCCAGTTTTTTCGGCTTCAAACTTAGAGTAAAAACCCCGATTAAACTGCCTAGGCTGATTAAAAAGGTCGAAAGTAAAATTAACCACATAATACAAAACAACGCCTAATTGTAACGGCCGTTACTTTTAGTTGTTGTTTCCTGTAAAAATCCGGTTTAGAAACTGTTTAATCGAGTCAATTATCTGGCGTAAACGATTCACTTCTTGTTTTTGCTCGGCTAATTCTTGGGATAATCGGTCCAGGTCGCG
>Ga0075694_140_pt1 | contig 10608 bp, 10 predicted proteins | sample RifGroA2_FD_67695 | JGI IMG/M metagenome (GOLD analysis project Ga0075694, IMG submission 67695) | Microgenomates (Beckwithbacteria) bacterium GW2011_GWA2_43_10
CCAAATGTGAGTATTGCTAAAAACTGCCAGGCTTATCCGGTGGAGATAGTGGTGAGAGGCTATATCAGCGGAGTGACGAAAACGTCTCTCTGGTATAACTACGAGCAGGGGGCCAGAAAAATCTATGGGTTAAAATTTCCTGACGGTTTAACTAAAAATCAAAGATTAGCTGAACCAGTAATTACCCCTACCACCAGAGGCACCGGTGCGAGCGGTCATGATGAAAAGATCAGCAAGGGCGAGATTATTAAAAGAAAGATTGTGCCGGAAAAAGTTTATGAACAAATGGAAAGAGCGGCTTTGGCTTTATTTAAACGGGGAACAGAGATTGCTGATCAAGCCGGATTGATTCTGGTGGATACCAAGTATGAGTTTGGCGATTATCAGGGAGAGTTGACCTTAATTGATGAAATTCATACTCCGGATTCTTCCCGGTTTTGGATTAAGAAGACTTATCAGGAAAGGTTGAAAAAGGGTTTGGAGCCGGAGAATTTTGATAAAGAGTTTTTCCGGTTGTGGTACAACCAGCGGCATTATTACGGCGACGGCCAACCGCCAACAATGCCGGCTGATTTTCGGAAAAAAGTCAGTCGGCGCTACCGGGAGATTTATATTAAGATTACCGGAAAGAAACTGGTTAAATATTCAGACAATATAACTGCCAGAATAAAAAAGAACTTAAAGCCGTTATCAGACCAAGTGGTAATTATCGGCGGCAGTGAAAAAGATAAAGCCTGGGTGAAAAAAATCGAGGCGGAATTAAAAAAATTAAAGCTAAATTATAGTGTTTATTATGCTTCGGCTCACAAGCAATCCAGAAAAGTGTTGGAAATAATTGAGAGATACCAGCAATTTGGCAGAAAAGTGGTGCTGATCACCGTCGCCGGCCGGTCCAATGCTTTGTCCGGTTTTGCAGCCGGAAACAGCAGTTTTCCGGTGATTGCCTGCCCCTGCTTTAAAGATAAACATGATTATCTGATTAATATTCATTCCAGTTTGCAGATGCCGTCGCAAGTGCCGGTAATGACGGTTTTAGAACCGGTTAATGCGGCCTTGGCGGCCAAAAGGATTTTAGAATGAAGCAAACAGATTATACGATTGCCGCTTTAGGTTCGCATTCGGCTTTGCAAATATTGAAAGGGGCGAAAGATGAAGGTTTCCGCACTTTGGTTATTTGCCTGAAAAACAAAGATAAGCCTTACCGGATGTTTAAGGTGGCGGATGAAGTGAGGGTGGTTAATAGCTATCAAGAGTTGACGAAGCTAGATAAGACTATTTTAATTCCTCATGCCTCTTTGATCAGTTATTTAGGAGTTAAGGCGGTGGAGAAGCTGAAGCTAAAATATTTTGGCAACCGAAAGATTTTGAATTGGGAAGCCGACCGGGTGAAATCCAGGCAGTGGCTGGCGCGGGCGAAGTTAAAGCAGCCGAAGATTTTTGAGAAAGCAGAGGCGATTGACCGGCCGGTAATCGTTAAATTTTTCGGGGCAGGCGGCGGCAAAGATTATTTTATCGCTTGTTCAGCGGTTGATTTTAAAGCAAAAATCGGCAGAAATAAGCCGCGGCCGCATTTGATCCAGGAATATATTATCGGGGTGCCGGTCTACGCGCATTATTTTTATTCTAATTTAAATCAGAAGCTGGAAATAATGAGCTTTGATAAACGTTATGAAACTAATGTTGACGGTTTAGGCAGGATATCCGGCAAGGACCAAGCGGCGCTAAAAAACCTGGAATCGTCATATTTGGTCTGCGGCAATCTGCCGCTAGTGGTCAGGGAGTCGCTGCTGCCGGAATATTTGGATATAGGAGAAAGAACCGTGACCGCTTCGCAAGCAATAGTGAAGGGTGGTTTATGGGGGCCGTTTTGCTTAGAGACCATGATAACCGACAAAGGCGAGATTTATGTATTTGAGATTTCCGCCCGGATTGTGGCCGGCACGAACTTATATATTAACGGATCGCCGTATACCCAACTTAGCTACAATGAACCGATGAGTACCGGCAGGCGGATTGCCAGAGAGATTAAAATTGCCATCGAGACGAATCAATTAGGAAAAATTTTATGCTGATTAATTTAAATAAGATTCATGTGGGGACTTTAGGCGGGCATTCAGCTTTGGAGATTGGGTCGGGGGCGAAAAAACAGGGTTTAAAAACCGTGGTTGTTTGTCAAAAAGGCCGGGAAAAAACTTACACCGAGTATTATGGCGATCTATTTGATGAAGTAATAGTGGTGGATAAGTTTAGGGATTTGACTGCTAAACCGGTGGTTAAAAAATTACAAAAACTAAATACGGTTATGGTCCAATCCCGCTATTTTTGGGTTTACTGCGATCACCAAGCGATTGAGAAAAATTTTCCGGTGCCGATTTTCGGAAGCCGGGGGTTGGTAAAAAGAGAGGAGAGAAATGCGGTTAAAAATCAATATTATTTAATGGGAAAGGCCGGAATCAGGCGCCCAAAAATTTTTAAAGATCCAAAGCAAATTGACAGATTAGTGCTGGTAAAAGCCGCTGAAGCGAAAAGGGGATATGAGCGGGCTTTTTTCTTAGTTAACGACTATCAAGAGTATCAAAATCAAGCACTTCAATTAATTAAAGAAAAGATTATTACGGAAGATGGTTTAAAAAATGCAGTGATTGAAGAATTTATCTTGGGCACAGCCGTGAATTTTAATTTTTTCTACTCGCCGTTAAAAAAACGCTTGGAGCTTTTAGGCACAGACATGCGCCGAGCGACCAATATCAGCGGTTTAAATAGTTTGCCGGCCGATGAACAGTTGGCGGTTTTGCAGCAGATCAGGCCAAAATATATTGAGGCCGGGCATGTGGCGGTCACAGTCAAAGAAAGCATTCTGGAAAAGGCTTTTGAGCTGGGGGAAAGATTAATTAAAGTTTTGCGCCGGGAATTTCCACCGGGAATTATCGGCCCGCTGGCTTTGCAAACCATCTATGTTCCCGGTCCTCCCAAAGAAGAGTTGGTGACTTTTGATCTGTCTTTGCGGATGCCGGGCAGTCCGGGGATAATGGCGACGCCGTACTCGGAGTATTTATTTGGCCGGCCGGTATCGATGGGCGAGAGGATCGCGATGGAGATTAAGACGGCGGTCGAAGGCAATAAGTTAGAAATGGTAGTCAGTTAATTTAGGTTATAATAGGAGGCCTATGTCTTTAGCAATCGGGATAGTCGGTTTGCCTAATGTGGGGAAGAGCACGTTGTTTAACGCGCTGTTAAAGAAACAGGTGGCGTATGTGGCGAACTTTCCTTTTGCCACAATTGAGCCGAACGTCGGGGTGGTGCCGGTTCCGGACAAAAGATTGGAAAAGTTAGCGGCGATTTATCAGGCCCCGATTGTGCCGGCGACAGTGAAATTTGTCGACATTGCCGGATTAATCAAGGGTTCTTCCCAAGGCCAGGGTTTAGGCAATAAGTTTTTGAGCCACATCCGGGAAGTGGACGCGATTTTATATTTGCTGCGGGATTTTACCGATGAAAATATTATTAGAGCCGGATCAGTCAATCCTCAAGCAGATTTGGAAATTTTGCGCCTGGAGTTGGAGCTGGCCGATTTGGACTCCAAAGAGAAAGTAAATTTATTGGCTAAAAAGCCGGCAATAGTGGTTTATAATACCGATGAGAATAAATTAAACGGAGGCGGGTTACGTATTTGCGCCAAATTGGAGGAAGAGTTGGCCGGATTTTCCGAAGAGGAGCAAAAAGAATATTTACACCAGTTGGGGATAGAAAAAACCGGGTTGGAGAAAGTGATTCAGGCCGCTTTTGAAATTTTGGGACTGCAAACATTTTTAACTGCCGGGAGTAAAGAAGTCAGGGCCTGGACGATCAGGAAAGGGCTGAAAGCAGTTGAGGCAGCCGGAGTTAGGCAAGATGAGATTAGAGGGTAGAGATTACATAGTTAAAGATGGTGATGTAATTGAATTTAAGATAGGATCGTAAAATAGTGGAACCCGCCTCGCGTCGACGAACGACAGCGAGTCGAGGCGGGTTTAAAATTGGGGCTTGAAATAGTTAATTAATTTGGATAAGATACAAATTCAATGAGCAGATATGAGCTTGCCTTGGTCTTGAGAGAAGGGGCAGGAAAAGATGAAATTCTTTCCAAAGTTAAAGGCAAAATTACCAGCACTAACAGTCTGGGATTGAAACCGTTAAGCTACCCAGTCAAAAAAACCGACAAGGGCCAGGTTTTATTTTTGGAGATCGAGATGGCTGAAGTAGAAGTGAAAAGTTTGGAGCAAAGTTTAAAGATAAATGAGCAAGTGTTAAGATATTTAATAATTAAAAAGGAGTAGAGGATATGTCGAGCCGTTCTTTGAATAAAGTGTTATTAATCGGGAATTTAACCCGCGACCCGGAATTAAGATACACGCCGCAGGGCACGCCGGTCTGCACTTTTGGCTTAGCCACTAACCGCTCCTGGCAGCCGTCAGCCGGCGGAGAACGCCAGGAAGAAACCGAGTGGCATCGGATTGTTGCCTGGAATAAATTAGCGGAATTGTGCAGCGAGCTTTTATTTAAAGGCAGAAAAGTGTTTGTTGAAGGCCGGGTCCAGACCAGAAACTGGACTGATGCCCAGGGCCAGGAAAGAACTACGGTTGAAGTAGTGATTGATAACATGATTGTTTTGGATAACAAACGCAAAGATGGTCAAGGTGAAGAGTGGAATGAAGAGGTTGCCTCTGTTCCGGCCGATGACGGCGGTCCAATACCAGCAGCAGCAGCAGCAGCCGCCGCCGCAGACGATACTAAGAAGAAATCTTCAGCAAAGGCCAAAGATCCCAAAGCTGCACCGCAACCGGAGGAGGAAAAAATCAGTCCGGATGATATTCCTTTTTGATTAAATTATGTTCAGACCAAAACAAAAATGCTATTATTGCGAGAATAAGAAACTGCCTGACTATAAAGAGCCGGAAATTTTAAAAAAGTTTCTGTCAGACAGGAGTAAAATTCAAGCCGCCAGCCGGACAGGAATTTGCGCCAAGCACCAGCGCCGGTTGACAAGAGCAATCAAGCAAGCCAGGCATTTAGCTTTAGTGCCGTTTGTCTCATGAAAATATCTTTACGACAGATCCGGGTGGGGATGACGGTTTTAAGTTTGATGTTGGTGTCAGGGCTGGCTGGTTTTAAGCTGGGCAGTAAAAATTTTCAGCCGGTTAGTTTTGAAAAAATTGACAATTCCCAGGTTAATTTAAGTCTTTTTTGGCAGGTTTGGGACAAGTTGGGAGAGAGTTATTTAATTAAAGAAAACCTGAAACCGCAGGAAATGGTTTGGGGAGCGATTAAAGGTATGACTGCCTCTTTAGGCGATCCTTATACAGTCTTTTTGCCGCCGGAAGATAATCAATCAACTAAAGAGGAGTTAAACGGAGCTTTTGAAGGGGTGGGAATTGAGTTGGGGTTTAAGGATAAAACTTTAGCGGTGGTCGCCCCTTTGGCCGGGATGCCGGCGGAAGCGGCCGGAATAAAAGCCGCTGACTATATTTTACATATCAAGGATGAGTTAAAGGGAGTAGACGTGGAAACAACAGACATGTCTTTGCCGGAAGCGGTGAAACTGATAAGAGGCAAAAAAGGGACTGAAGTGGAGTTGACGGTTTTGCATGATGGTGAGACAGAAACAAAGGTGATTAAAGTGAGACGGGATACGATTGTGATTAAAAGTGTGGTGCTGGAGTGGCAGGGGGAAAATAAAGATGTGGCCTGGTTAAAGTTAAGCCGGTTTGGCGATCGGACACAGGCAGAGTGGGATGAGACAGTCGGTGAGATTTTAAAACACCAGCAGCTGAAAGGAATAATTTTAGACTTAAGAAATAATCCCGGCGGTTATTTAAATGGAGCAGTGGCTTTGGCCAGCGAGTTTTTAAGAACCGGGCAGATCGTGGTCAGACAGGAGTCAGCCAAAGGAAAAACCGAGACTTTCAGCGTGAGTAAAGCCGGCAGGCTATTAACCCAGCCATTGGTAGTGTTAGTGAATAAAGGCAGTGCTTCATCTTCGGAAATTTTATCCGGAGCTTTAAGAGATAGCGGGCGGGCTAAACTAATCGGGGAGAAGACTTTCGGCAAGGGGACGATTCAGGAGGCATTGGATGTGGGTGAAAGCGCCGGCTTGCATGTGACCACAGCTAAATGGCTGCTGCCTTCGGGCCAGTGGGTGAATGAAACTAAAGGAATCACTCCGGATATTTCCATTCAGGATAATAAAGAGACAGCCAAAGATGAAGTGATTGAGAAAGCGCTGGAGAACTTATGAAAGTGATTATTTTAAAAACTAACGAGATTAAAGAAGTATCTTTGGGTTATGCGGTTAACTATTTATTGCCGAAAAAATTAGCCGTAGCGGCGACCGAAAAAAAACTGGCAGAATTGAAAGAAAAAGCATTAAAAGTTGAGGCGTCCAAGAGTAAAGAGGAGAGGGTTAATAAACAGGAAGCCGAACGGCTGGATGGGAAGGTAATTGAGTTTAAAAAAACCGCCGGCAAGGCCGGCAAGATCCACGGCAGTATTACCAAAAAAGAAATTGCCAAAGCCTTAAAGATTTTAAAAACTAATGTTATTTTGGCAGAGCCGATTAAAAAAATCGGCGAGTACGAAGTGGAATTAAAATTTGGTAAGATTAAACCTAAAGTTAAAGTTAAAGTATGCGGCGTTTCTTAACAATAATCGCGATTATTTTTATTATTGTTGTTTCGGCTTTGGGCGGAACAAAATTATTTCCATCAATAAAATTTAAACCAGCGGAAAAAGAAGTTTATCGGGAAGTTTTAAATGAAGAAAGCGCGGTAATTAGAGCCGTAGATGAAGTGACCCCGTCAGTGGTGACGATCGGGATCAAGAAAACGCAAAAGACAATTGATCCGTTGTCTTTCTTTTTCGGCCAGCAGAGCAGTGAAAAATTAATTGAAGAGGATATTGGCTCCGGCTTTATTATTTCTAAGGAAGAAGGTTTGGTGATTACTAATAAACATGTGGTGGCGGACTTGGAGGCGGAATATAAGATTATTACGGCTGATAATACGGCGTTGGTGGCGGAGAAAATTTATCGGGATCCGGTGAATGATATGGCGATAATTAAAGTGACGCCTTCAGGTGAATTTAAACCGATTAAGCTGGGTGATTCCAGCCGGTTAAAAGTCGGCCAGACGGTAATTGCTATCGGTACGGCTTTGGGCGAGTTTCGGTCAACAGTAACCACGGGGGTGATTTCCGGTTTGGGCAGGGGAATTGATGCCGGCTCGCCTTTTGAGGGAATGAGCGAGCGGTTGGATAATGTAATTCAAACCGATGCGGCGATCAATCCGGGTAATTCCGGCGGACCGCTTCTTAATTCTTCAGGCGAAGTGATTGGGGTGAACGTGGCAGTTTCTCAATCGGGACAGAATATCGGATTTGCGATTCCAATCAACATTGTTAAGGAAGCAATTAATAACTTTGAAGCGACCGGTAAGTTTTCCCGGCCCTATTTGGGAGTGCGTTACCGGATGCTGACGGCTAAAACAGCGCTGTTAAATGATGTGCCCCAGGGAGCGTATATAGTGGATTTGGTGAAAGATTCCCCGGCGGAAAAAGGCGGTCTTAAGGCGGGCGATATTGTGATGCAGATCGACGAACTTAAATTAGATGAAAATAATGGCATAGCCGAGGTGATTGCCAAGAAAAAAGTCGGCGAGGAAATCAAGCTGAAAATTTATCGGGATGGTCAGGAAATAACGATTAAGATTAAGCTGGAAGAGATGGGAAAATATTGAGCTTTTGAATTACGGGCATTAAATTGCCTGCCATAATTTTGTCTAATTGTTTCCAGGAGGTGCCGATGCGGTGATCGGTGACCCGGTTTTGGGGAAAGTTGTAGGTGCGGATTTTTTCCGCCCGCCTGCCGCTGCCTGCCCCTTGGCGGGCGGTGCCGATCTGAAAGGCAATTTTCTCCTGTTCTAATTGATAGAGTTTGGCTCTTAATAACTCCATGGCGATTTTGCGGTTTTGTTCCTGAAACCGTTGAGACTGGCAAGTCGTGATAATACCGGTGGGTTTGTGAGTTAAGCGGACGGCAGTAGAAACTTTCTGAACATTTTGACCGCCATGGGATGAAGCATGGAAAAAGTGGATGGAGATATCTTTGGAATTGAGGTGAATATCAGTTTCTTTGACTTCCGGCAAAACCGCGACGGTGGCGGTGGAGGTATGAATCCGGCCTTGAGATTCAGTGACCGGGACGCGCTGGACCCGGTGGCCGCCGGCCTCGAACTGAAAGAGCGGGTAGGCTTGGCTGCCTTTTATTTTAATCATGCCGGTGTCAACAGTAATCACTTTCAAGCCTTGGGACAGGGCAAAACGAGTGTACATATTTTCAAGATCCAAGGCAAAAATTTTAGCTTCTTCGCCGCCGGCGCCGGGCCGGATTTCTAAAATAACGTTGCCCAGGGGTTCATTTTTTAACTCTTTTTTCTTTTCTTGTTGTGATTCCAGCAGAACTTTCTTTTGCTCCTCAAGCTTGATAATTTCTTCTTCGGCCAGATGTTTTAATTGAGGGTCGGAAAGCGAGGCTTGAGCCTCGATTATTTTTTGGTCCAAGCGATCAAGTTCGGCTTTAAGATAGTCGTTTGGCATTTTTTTCTTGTTCAATCATTTCTTTGAGTGTGAGAGGTATTTTGGTATCGTCGTTATCGTTTTTGCGTTTGGATTTTTTAACATATTTTTTGGTTCGGGCGGCTTTTTGACGGGCTTGGAATTTTTCCACCCGCCCAATTGCCGCAGGCGCAGGTAACCTGGCAGTCAGAATAATATTGCGGATGAACATTTTTCTTCATGAATTATGATTATAGCGTTTTGGATGGCGTTCGGCAAGATAAACACCCAGGGCCACAATAATGATTGCCAAGATCATTAAGGGGGAGACAGTTTCGTTTAAAAACAGCCAGGCGACCGGGACAGCGACGATGCCCTGAAGGTAAGAAAATAACGAAGCCTCTGAAGCCTCGATGAGATTTTGGCCGTAGAGAAATAAGGTCCAAGCGACAATTGAACCAAAAACTGCCATATAGCCGGCTGCTAAAGCGACTGCCGGAATGGTTAACAACTGAGGTGAAAATGATTGGCCGGAAAAGTATAGAATCAGGATAAAACCGGTAAAAGCGACCGGATAACTGATAGCAGAGATCAAGATTTTAGGCAAAGAGCGGTACCAGACTTTGGCAGTTAAGACATAGATGACGTAGGTCAGATTGTGAGCAAGGATTAGGAGGTTGCCGAGGAAAGAAAAACCGAGATGATTATTTCTTCCGGTTAAAAATGGCTCAACGACTAAAATAACCGTGCCCAAGAAACTTAAAGCCAAGCCTTGCCACTCGCGTTTTTCCTCCCGTTCATGCAGAAAAACAATCCCGCCCAAAACGACAAAAACCGGGCCGGCGCCGCCGATTAAAGACGCTTCCAGCGCCGAAGTCAGTTTTAATCCCTGATAAAGAATGGGTAAGCTGACGACTATTTCAAAAAACTCCAAGACGGCAATTTTAACAATTATTTTAAGCGAAGGTCTTAGTTTCAAAAGGTAATAGACAAGAACGGGCAGCAGCAGAGGCGTGGCAATTAAATACCTTAAGTAAAGAAACTGATAGGGTGAAATAAAGTTAAGTGACGGTTTGACGATCGGTAAAGCCGCGCCCCAGATAACGGCCATGGTGCCAAGAGCCAGGTAGGCCTTAAGCCTTGAGGACATTGATCGCCTTTTCCAAAGTTAATGTTTCCTGCTTGCCTGTTTTCATATCTTTTAAAGTTACTAAACTTTTCGCCGTCTCGTCCGGGCCAATGATTAACACATAGGGAACACCTTTTTTGTCAGCATATTTTAACTGTTTGTCCAGTTTTTCCACTGCCGGATAGATCTCGGCGCTGATATTTTTTTCGCGTAACCTGCTGGCTGCTGTGAGTGCCTGGGGAAGGGAAGCGGCATCAAAGCAGGTGACTAAAGTTTTTACGCCGCTATTTTCTACCGGAATTAAATTGAGTTTTTCAGCCGCTTCGACCATGCGGTCAAAACCAAAAGCAATCCCCACGGCTGGCATATCTATACCGCTTAACTTACCGATTAAATTATCATAGCGGCCACCGCCGCCAAACGAGCTGCTTTTGTCTTCCGGCAGAACGACTTCAAAAATCATGCCGGTATAATAATCAAGGCCGCGGGCTAAATTGGGCGAGAACTCCAAAGCTTTGCCCGGTACACCCAGTTGTTGAGAGAGTGTCATGATTTGCTTGAGGTTTTTTGTCGGTTTGGCCGCGCTGACGGCTAACAGCGCTTTTTTGGCATGATCGGTAGACATGCCTTTATCGATCAATTCCCGGACCACTTCGGCTTCAGCTTTTTTATCCAGTTTGTCAATGGTTTGAATGATTGATAACACTTCGATTTTTTGAGAGGTGAATGGTTTAAGGCTGGTAAACAAAGTCTGTCGATCGTTAAGCCGTAGGATAATTTTTGAGAAGCCCACGTTTTTAAAAGCAAAATAAGTGCAGGCGATAATCTCGGCATCGGCCAGCGGCGAAGGGCTGCCGAAAATGTCAATATCACACTGGGTAAATTCCCGGTAG
>Ga0075694_104_pt1 | contig 10483 bp, 9 predicted proteins | sample RifGroA2_FD_67695 | JGI IMG/M metagenome (GOLD analysis project Ga0075694, IMG submission 67695) | Microgenomates (Beckwithbacteria) bacterium GW2011_GWA2_43_10
TGTGAATGAAGTTTATCTAAATAAAACTTCACCGGCCTGTTAAAAAAGATCTCCTCGGTTTCGCGGAAATCGACTTTATGCTTGACCAGATTTTTATTAATATTTCCCTTATTCCAGTCAAACTCTTTTAACTGCATTGTACATGATCATACAATACAATAGTTTTCGTGTCAAGTAATCTACTCAAGACACCCTTGCCGGCAAAAATCAATTACATTAATATCGGGGTCTTCCAAACTGTTAAGGATTATCACATCCAAATCATCCGTTTTAAAATCAACGCCCTCAAATAAACAGTCAGTAATCCTCGATTCTGTCAATATCCCGTTCCCGCCTACTTGATCTACTATCCGACTTGTTAATTGCCTTGAATATACTACCAAGCGTCCCAAAATATAGGGTGATTCAATAAACAATCTGTCAAGCGGATCTCCTTCTCTTTCTCCGGCCCAATCCAACAATACTGCTCCGACATTTTTGTAATCTCTCCACATTGGTGGCTGGTCAGGCAACTGCATCAGCCGGATAAACATCTCATCAATGGTTATTGGCTGCCCTTCAAGTGTTAATAAAAAAGCTGGGTGAATGAAAAGTCTGGGTCCGTTCCTAAGAAACCACTCTTTAAATTCCCTTCTGGTTCCTGCTTCGACTTTAACTAATTTCAGACCAAACTCTCGATAAGTATGAAATAATTCGTCTAATTGGAAAAATTCTGCCGGGATTGATTCTTGATCTTCGTAATGAAATTTATTGTTTTCGCTCATTTTCCCTGCAATCTAAACATTTTTTCCAGTTCCTGCCTGGTCGTTGCCTCGCTGACATTTTTATCATCCCGGAAATTAACCAGCCGCGGAAAACGCAAGGCCAAACCGAAGCTATGGATCGGGCTTTGGGTAATCTCGTCCGCCAAAATCTCGACCACCAACTCCGGCCTCACCCACACATCCGGCTCTAAATTTTTATCCACGATATACTCTTCCGGTTTGTTTCGAATTTCGAGTTTCGTGCTTCGTGCTTTTAATTCTTTCCACTGTTCATCGGTCAAACCTGTGCCAATCTTGGCAATTGAACCAATTTTCCCCTTTTCGTCCATCACGCCGACGAGGAACGCTCCCACGCCAAAACCGGTCCGCTTGCCTTTACCCGCATAATAACCCATCACTACGCAGTCAATTGTGTCTGTTAAATCCCCTTCCGTCGCTTTTTTCAGCTTCACCCAGTTAAAATTCCGCGCCCCCGCCTGATAGGAAGTGGTTAATTTTTTACACATCACTCCTTCCAGTCCCATCTTTAAGTATTCCGTCATCAACTCTTTCAACCGCTTCACATCCGAAACGATTTCTTGCTCCGCCAAATTTAACGTGCTTGAATTATTTTTGCTAAAAATCTTCTCTAAAGCTTTCCGTCTTTCCCTAAAAGTTTTTTCAATTAAACTTTCCCCGTCCAACAGTAAAATGTCATAGACAAATACTTTCATCGGCATTTCCTCCGCCTTCTGTCCGATTCCATGCACTCTCTTTCTTTGAACTGTTTCCTGAAAGGCTAATAATTTCCCTGTTTTAGGATCACTGGCCATTGCTTCTCCGTCTAAAATTACGCTTTTTACCGCCAAATTCTCGCAGGCTTTGGCAATATCCGGAAACATTGCTGTCATATTATCCAGGTTCCGGCTGAAAATCCTGACAAATGATTGTGGTTTTTCTTCAAATAATGATTTTCGGATTTCGTGCTTCGAATTTCGAATTTTGTCCAAGTGGATCTGGACCCGCAAACCATCCCACTTGCCCTCGACGCCAAACACTTCTAACTTTTCCACAATCTTGGCCGCGCTGGGTAATCGTTCCGACTTGGCCGGCCTGATCGGCACTCCGATTTTCGCCTTAATGCCGCTAATTCCCGCCAAACCTGACTCTTTAAATACCTTGGCAATCTCTCCAATATCCGCGCAGAGATTAAACGCCCGCTCCAGCTCCGGCCGCAGGCTTTTATCGTCTTTGGCCATCCACGATAAACCGTCCAACACCGTCATCTCCGAAAAACCCAAGCGTAAATTATTAATCGGTATCCGCACGACAAACTGGGCCGATAAATTATTCAGATCCTGAATTAACTTCGCCATATTATTGACTTTTCTCTCCTGACTCCCCTGTCCTTCATCAACGGCAATATCCCAAAGTCGTTGATAAACTTGAGCAACCGATAAATTTTTTCTAGATGCCAGACGCTGATTAACTAGACACTGAACGACCTCTCCTAAATTCCCCCTCTTCTTAAACTCATTGGTGACGATGGATAAATTGACGTGATAGGCCACCCCGATTGCTCTTAACATCATTTTCTCCGCCAAATTAAACTCGACCCCCTCAAATTTCGGCCGCAGCCTTCCTAAAGATAAATAGACGGTTAAATCAATCTCCTCTTGGCTGATTTCTTTAAACAACTCTGCCAGCAATCCGGTCATCTCCAGCCGCGACGCGGTTTTTTCAATTTTGACAAAATATTCGGCTAATCTACTAAATTTCATAAACCAATTATTCCTTTTACTTCCTCATCACATAATAAGCCATTTTGGTACTGCCGTGTTTCTTTAATATGCCTTTTTTGATCAAATCCCTGATATCCCGCCAAATTGTATCATTAGACGCATCCGGCATCACCTCTCGCGCCTCGCTTAAAATCAACTTTTCTTTTTCCGCAATAAACTCAATCAGTTTAATCTGCCTTTCCGACAAAGCAATCTGCCGTCCCAGCCGATCCCGCCACCTAAAATCAATCGACAAATTTCTGACTCTTTCTTTAATTTTATTCAACTCCACTGCCAAAGCTTTAGTAAACACCTCCAGCCAAAGAGTCAAATCCCCGCTTTTTTTATTCACTGACTGCAGGGCCGTATAATACTCTTCGGCATTTTTATCAAAATATTCTTCAATCGAAAAAAACCGTTTGATGTCATAATTCTCGCGGTATAAAACCAGCAAGGCAAACGACCGCGCCACCCGGCCGTTGCCATCCACAAACGGATGGATCCGCGCCAGCTCATAATGAGTAATTCCTGCCCTCAAAATCGGATGAACATCCCGCCCTACATCACTATTCAACCAGTCAAAAAATTCCTCAATCTGCATTTTTATCTCCAATGGCAATGGCGGCCGGAAACTCACTTCCCCGCTTTGGCTGTTTTTAATTACCACCCTGCTTCGGCGGTACTCGCCCTGATTGGCTTTATCTAAAATCTTTTCCGTGGTCAGTTCATGGATTTTTTTCAGCCAGCCCTCGCTGTAAGCCGCTTGGCCGCCCGGGCCTTCGACGCTGTATCTTGCCCCCAATTTATCAATATAGTCTAAAACATTGCGGTAATTAATTACTTCCTGAATGTCCCGCTCCCTGGCCAGTACTTCTTCGCCGGCCAAGACTCTTTCTGTCTGGGAATAATTCAGTTCATTGCCTTCAATCTTGGTGCCGAAATGAGCTGTCCTGACTTTCGCTTCCTTCTGAAAGTTCACTTCCCAGGCCGGCACCATCACCGCGTAATCCACTACCTCTTTAGCCCCTTCAATCTGGCCGATGTATTTTAAAATCGGATTAGAAATAATAAATTTCGGTTGAAACATTACCGTTATTATAATCTACTTCCTCAATTTCCGCAACAATATCCGCAGTTTTTGAGGTAAATTAACTAAATCACCTCTCCTCCTCTAATCTAGACCTAATTGAAAATTTCGGCAAACCGGAATTATCATACGGCCTACCAGCTATCTGCTTGACAAACTCCATCAATAAATCCCGGTACGGTTCCGCCTTGGCTAAAGCTTCCGCTAATACCTTGCCATGATCAATGCCTAAACTTTCTTCATTCCCAACAATATCCGTCGCGAGCATTAAAGCTAAAACCCTGAAATCCGGCACTCCCCTTTCTGTTTCTGTAATTAATTTCTGTCTCCACACTGCCAACTCCGCAGTAATTCCCATGCCGTAAAATAAGGCAAAGTCTTGCCATTGATCGCCAAAAGCCGGCTCCAAAACTACTTTTAACAAACCCATATCTGCACCTTTCTTATAAGCCGTTCTTATTAAACCTATATCGCCGATACTTTCAAACTCCGGCACCCTGGGTGTTCCAAACGCTAACGCCAGTTTAATCGCCGGCACCCTGCCTTCCGCCAATAATAACAATTCTTGAACCAATAGCGGATCACTGCTTCTCCCTACTGCCGCTTGGTGCCGCAACCCAAACCAATTATCAAAAAGCGCGTGCGGCCCGGCCCCGGGCTGTACTGCCGCTCCGGACAATTCTGTATCGTCCATCACTACCCCCATTCGGCCATGTTCTAAATCACTATCGCAATCAACGCCGGTTAAAAATGTTAACAACACCGGCACCTCCACACCCCTGTCCCTGCCCCGGCGCGCCAATTCCTGCCACACCCGGTTATTATGGGCAAAATACATATTCCCGTGCGGCTCATTCGCCCACTCTCCCGGATGCACCCTGCCTTCCACAATTAAAGCCGAATGATCATCTCCCAAATCAGCCACCGCCATTCTCCCGGAATAACCCACCGCGTCGGTCGCCACCAGGTTGTCAAACGGCGGCTGGCCTAAATAACCTAACTCAATCGCCTTATCCGGCGCCTTAAACCCACCGGTAAAGACCATAATTACACCCGGTAATGGTAAACCCTTTTGAGAAATTGCAATTTCAATCGTCGTTGCCGCTTCAGCCACTCTCCACACTTCCCCGGCTTGGACTATTTTTCGTTCTAAAACTACCCTTTGCAGACTTTGACGCTCTAAAATGTCCGCTACCAAAGCTCTTATATATCTAGCGTCATCGTCACTAGGTTCTACTCCAGCCAAAGCCATTACTTCATTTAAACCTGCCATAATTTTTTTCTTTCCGGGCAGAAGTAAATACCAACCAGTGTATAATATCCCCAATGAGTCACAAATTCAACTGCCTCTAGAAATTCGTACTCTACTCCCACAAAATATGCGCCTGGTTTTCCCTGATCGTCGCCTTGGACACCAGCACAAACTGGGCTTTTTCCTGAAATTCTTTCAGGTTATTAGCGCCCACATAGCACATCGCGCTTCTTAATCCTGCCGTCAAATCTTTAATCACATGCTCGGCCGAACCCTTCACTTCCACCATGGTATAAATTCCCTCTGCCGCCCTGAACTCACCCATTTTCACCTCGTTATCTTTCATGTAATCAGCCGATGCCTGGCCTCTGGCTTTCTTCTTGCCGCCGATGACCTCGCCCGGCGTTTCTTCTGTGCCGGCCAAAAGCGACCCGATCATTACCAAATCGGCTCCGGCGGCAATCGCCTTAACCATATCTGCCGGTTTTCTGATGCCACCGTCAGCAATTATCTGTAATCCGCTGGCCGCTGTTTCCAAAACCGCGGCCATCTGCGGTAGCCCGGTGCCCGCCACCAACCGGGTAATACACAACCCGCCCGGCCCCACCCCGACCCGGGCAATCTTCAATCCGGCTTTTTTATAGGCCATTGCCTGATCAAAACTGGCAATATTGCCGCAAATTACGGTTAATTTTAACTTCTCCTGGATTTCTTTGGCTGCCTCCGCTACCAACTTTATTCCGCCGTGGGCCACATCCAAAAGCAGTACTTTCGCCCCGGCTCTTCTAAAAGCTCTCGCTTGATTTAAAAAATCTCTTAAACCAAGCGCGTAAACCGCCGCTGTTTTTTCCTTTGTCAGCTGCTTACAAAGCTCGCAATTTTTCTTTAAATCTCCTCTTGGCAATACCCCGATCCCGCCCAGCCGGTGCATCAACCGGATCATTTTTTCGCCGCAAATCGTATCCATCGGCGCTACCATAATCGGCTTAGTTAAAAGATACGGTCCTAATTTTACCGAAATATCCGGCAAAACCCGCGACGCCACTTGGGTATTCGCCTGCGGCACCAACAAGACATCATCATAAGTAATCTCGCAGGGATTAACTCCGCTGATTTCCGGCCAAATCTCGGTTTTTCCTAACGCTTTATAAAATGTTTTAGACATCTTTAATTATCTGCGCCCTTTCCGGACCGACGCCGATCAATTCCACCGGCAGTCCGGTTAATTTTTCCACTCTTTTAATATAGGCTTTTGCCGCCCCTGGTAAATCATTAAATTTTCTCACTTTAGAAATATCTTCTTGCCAACCCGCTAAACTCTCATAAATTGCCTTCGACTGCTTCAACTTAACTAAATCCGTTTCCAGTTTTGGCCCGACTTTAATTTTCAATGGGTTAATTCCGGTCAACACATCCAGTTTGGTCATTGCTAAACCATCCAAACCGTTGATCAGTTTGGCATAGTTAATAATCGTGGTGTCCAGCCAGCCGCAGCGCCTGGGCCTGCCGGTGGTCGTCCCATATTCATGACCAACTTTCCGTAATTTTTCTCCCACCTTATTAAATAATTCCGTCGGAAACGGTCCTGCGCCCACTCTGGTCGTATAGGCTTTGGCTACCCCGATTGCTTTTAATTTTTTCGGCCGGAAACCGGTGCCGGTGTACAAGCCGCCGATGGTGCAGTTAGACGAAGTTACATAAGGATAAGTGCCGTGATTAACATCCAAAAGTGTGGCCTGCGCCCCTTCAAACACTATTTCTCCGCCGGCTTTCTCGGTCCTCTCCAGCCATTCACTGACATCGCCAACCATAATCAGTTTGTTAGTTTTAATTTTCTTCAACCACTGCCAATAACTCTCGACAATTTTGGCCTCGCTTATCCCCAGCTTGCCGCCCATTAATTTAATCAATTTTTGATTCCACTTCACTTCTTCTTTCACTCTGGAGCTGAAGGTTTTTTTGTCATTCGTGTCCATTAATCTGATTCCCCGTCTGCCCACGAAATCACTGTAACAAGGCCCAATCCCCCTGCCGGTCGTCCCGACCTTTCCCCCGCTGATACTGTCAATTACTTTATGCCACGGCATAATTAAATTACACTTTTCCGAAATTAAAATTTTGGCATGATTTTTCCCCACCCGGCTTTCCAGCCTGTCAATCTCCATATTTAACACTTCCGGATCAATCACCACTCCATTGCCGATGACGCAGGTTTTCTCCGGGTATAAAACTCCGGACGGAATTAAATGAAAGGCGTGTTTCTCTCCTCTCACTACCACTGTATGGCCGGCATTGTTGCCGCCCTGATAACGCACCACGGCCTGGATTTTTTTTGATCGGGCCAGATAATCCACAATCTTTCCCTTGCCTTCATCACCCCATTGGCTGCCGATTATTGCGGTATTCATTTTAATCTCCTGATTGTTTGTTTAGTAATCTGGACTGCCAAACCAATATATTTTTCCACTTCAAGGTTACGAACTTTAAGAAGTTTGAGTTCGTAACCTTCTTTTCTTCCCCTCGTTAAGGCCTTAATTTTTTCGTACGCATCAACCTCGCCTTTTATTTTTAACTTTAACTGTTCCGCCTCGGCCAGCATTTCCGGATGAGCTTTCAACTCCTGTTTTAATTTTTCCAAATTCGGTGCCACTTTATCCAATCCTTTTAGTAAGCTCCTAATTGCCAGCACGGTATGGCCTAAAGCCACCCCTAAATTTCGCTTCACTGTGCTGTCTGATAAATCTCTCTGCAGTCGGGAAACAGCCAGCTTTTCCGCCATCAAGATTAATAAGCAATTAGCAATTTCCAAGTTGCCTTCAGCGTTTTCAAAATCAATCGGGTTAACTTTCTGCGGCATGGTCGAAGAACCAACTTCTTTTTTTACCACCTTCTGTTTAAAATAATCAAAAGCAATATACAGCCAAGCATCGCGGGCTAAATCCAGCCAGACATGATTCAGACCCTTAATTAAATCTAACCAGTAAGCTAATCGGTCGCCGGGTTCAATTTGGGTTGTTGCCATTACCGGCTCCAAGCCTAAATCCGCCACTATTTCCCGACTGAATTTCTGCCAGTCTTTTTTAGGATACAATTTTATCTGGGCATTAAAATTGCCGACCGCCCCGTTTAATTTCCCGCCTAATTTTAATTTTTTAATCTTTTCCAGCCACCACTCTGCCCGGCTCGCAAACACGACCAGTTCTTTCCCCACCGTCGTCGGCACTGCTAACTGTCCATGGGTTCTGCCGGGCATTACCACTGCTTGGTATTTTTCTGCCATTGCCAAAAGTTTATCCAATAGCTGTTTTTCTAAAACCAGCAACTGCTCATCTCTAAACCTGGTTAACAGTAAGCCGTAAGCCAGGTTATTCACATCCTCGCTGGTCAAACCCCAATGGATCCAGACTGATAATTTTTCCAATTTCAGTTTTTTTAGGTTCTCCCGGATAAAATACTCCACGGCTTTAACATCATGGTTAATCTTTGCCTCAATCTGTTTCACTCTGACTAAATTTTTATCAGTCAAATTTTTAGCCCAAGTCTTAAGGTTCCGAACTTTAAGATTAAGTTCAGAACCTATATTTAAAAATTCCACCAGTTTAATCACATAAACTGTCTCCACTTTAATTCTGGCTTTAATCAGCGCCCCTTCAGAAAAATACTCGCCCAACTCTTTTACCTTATCCCAATACCTTCCGTCTAATGGAGAAATTACTGTTAGTAGTTGATTCTGTCCACCAGTCATCGCTTTATTCTAACACAAATTTATAATATCACTAAAACAACGCCTAATTGTAACGACCGTTACTTTTAGTTGTTGTTTTCCTTCAGTAATTTAATCTCCACCAACACTTCCGGAAACTTTCTCAATGTCTCTCCTAAATGCTTCCCGCCTTTAATTAGATTCAATTTCACCCCTAATCCATCGGCTACGCTCTGCGAAAATTTAAGTGCTACATACGGATCGTCATCACCCGCAACAACGGTAAATTTTGGACAATTTTTCTTTATTTTCTCCCAGTTAAACGGATGGTCAATAAAACTTTTATTTAAAGTATCATAAGGCTCTTCTCCGATAAATCCGTCAAATGGCGCCGCTAAAATTGCCGCCTTAATCGGATTGGTTCTTTCTTCCAACAATCTTAAGAAAAATCCCGATCCCATTGAATGACCGACAAAAACACTGTCTTGATTCACACATTTTTGGTAAGGCTCAAAAACTTTTAACCAACTCTCTAAACTCTGCCCCTCCGGCGTCGGAAACCTCGGTACATAAACTTTAATTCCTTGATTTGTTAATTGCTGTTTTAACCACGGAAACCAATTTCCCTCTGGGCTTCCCATTGTCCCATGAAAAATGAAAACATTCATAATTTCTTAAATATCTCGCTTTTATTAAACCACTTCTTCCCTTTCCTCGTTGCCAGGACCAATTGAAAATACTCCTTACTCATTCTTCCCAACAACATGCTGGGCAAAAATCCAAAATACTGGGATTTGTGCGCTTTAATCGCCGCTGTTTTCTGTTTCAGCACATTTTTAATATTGACCGCATGCGTTACCGGCAATTTTTTCTGGTAGACATATGGCCATTTTATTTTAATTCCCGGCGGATGAAATAAAATAAATAACAGCGCTTGGGTTTTATACTTCGCTCTCTGCACTGCTCTTAAAGCGGCAATCGACACCCCCACATGATCCAAGTGAAAATACCAGCCCGAGTGGTCAAAAGTTATCACTGCCTCCGGCTGATATTTTTCCACCTGTTCAATTAATTGAAGTTCCAACTTTCCCCAAACCAGCTTATTGTTAATCTCTCCGTCTTTAAACTTTAAAAGTTTAAACTGCCGCACTCCCAGAATTTCGCAGGATTTTTTAAACTCTGTTATCCTGGTTTTCTCTTCTGGAGAAGTCGCCAACACCACAATAATCTCATCGCCCTGATTGGCCAGCAATCGAATCGTCCCCCCGGCCGCTACCGCTTCATCATCCGGATGCGCCAGCAAAAACAAATATTTCATATTTTTCCCGGGAAATTGGACTTAATCTGGGCATTTAGTTAATCGCTACCGGAACTTGAGCTTTAAACATCATTTTTTGAGCCATATATTTTATTATACATTATACACTACTCGACAAGTAATTTTAGCTTTTTATCAGCTTTGCCTCACCTTGCTTATTTAATACCTTAAATCTTTTCGCCTTCTGCCACACATATTCAAATATCTGCCGCTGCATATCCGCTAATTCCTGGTTGTAAATCTCTACGCAAAAAATCTCTTGGCCCACATAACGGTACATGACATAAACATCGTTGTAAATCAGGATTTCAAATTTAATCTTCATTTGCTTTTCCGGGATATGTCTAATCTCCCAATATTTTTCCACCACTTCCCCGGCCGCTTTGGTCCAAGGCGCTATATAAGTTACGTTTGATAAAGTTCTCACAAAAATCTTTCTTTCCAAAAATTTTAATCTTAAATTTTCCGCGTACTCAAAATCGAAAAATGCGTTCATATCTTTAATCTCAAAGGTTAATAGTTCGTCTTTGGCCTTTAACGAATTCCAGGTCACCTGTTTTAAACCTTCAAGCCCCTCATAATACAAAACTTTAGACTTT
>Ga0075694_154_pt1 | contig 10448 bp, 6 predicted proteins | sample RifGroA2_FD_67695 | JGI IMG/M metagenome (GOLD analysis project Ga0075694, IMG submission 67695) | Microgenomates (Beckwithbacteria) bacterium GW2011_GWA2_43_10
CGCCGAAAGACGCGTTTTTAATTATTCAAAAAGAAGCAGCTTTGAAGTACGCTGGGTGTCCGTACGGACCGGAGAGATTTAAGTCTTTGAACATTAAGCTATTTTTCGATTTAAAAATTATTTACGATTTTAAAAAGACCGATTTTAAGCCAGTGCCGAAAGTAGAGATTGTTTTACTGAACATAAGAAGAAAAAATGTATCGCCATTGTCAGAAAAAGAAGTTGTAATGTACCAAGATTTTATTGCGTACGGGTTCAGTCAAAGACAAACAACGTTAGAAGAAAGATTCGGAAAGATTTTTACGAAAGAACAATTCAAACATCTTACCAAAGATTTAAAATTTAAACTCGATGTTGTGCCCACCGATTTGAATTTTGAGCAATGGTTGGGCTTATTTAAATATTTTATGGTTGGCGTTTCATCGTATAAAAAGATGACCGTAAATGGTTTCAATTATCGTCTAAAATTACAACAAAAAAAACTTGATAAGATACACAGGACAAGAGTGTCAAAAAAATAATTTTGCAAACGAAAAGGCGCCCTTGTGAGCAGCCTTTTTTTGATTTGAGGATTTTATTCAATGAATTTTCAGCTTTTCTGTATTGTTTTTTGATAACTGTTTTTTGTCGGCATAAAAAATTAAGTGAATAGCGCTCCTCTTATTTTTTGGTTCGATATATTTTTTATTTTATCACCGACAATGATCACGTTCATTTTTTTTCTGTCCAGAATTTTGCGCGCCCATTTTTTCACGTCTTCGTTTTTTACGCTATCTAAAATTCGCCAATCGTCGGTCGGTGTTATAACTCTGCCGTAAACGGCCAAATCGTAAGCTACCCACTCCGCTCTTTCGTTGTTATTTTCAAATGACCGTCTCGAGCTTTTCTTCATATCGGCTACAATTTTCTTGAGTTTACGCTCTTCAACCCCCTTTATTTTTAGTTCTTTGATTTTGCCGCTAAATAACTTTAAAAAACCGTCCAGCTGTTTTTTTTCTAAAGCCGTTCCGAAGCCTATATAACCAGCTTTTTTGAGAGTTGCTTCCTCGTATCTAACGTCGTAAATTCCCAAATCGCGCACTTCAGCCATAATTCCTTCTTGAGTAGCAGAAAGCAATCTCCCGATTATTCTTGATAAAAACCTTTCTTTATAAGAATTTTTTACGGTAAGCCCGGGAAAACTCAAGGCTAATAAAATTTGTTTTGAGATTTTTTCTTTTATTTTCTTTATTTTAAAGTTGGAGTACGCGCAAGAAAAATCGCACGTCTTTTTATCAGCCGGTTTTTTATGCAGATCAATATTTTTTATTCCCTCGACAATTTGTCGAGTCACTTTTTTGGAAATTTTATAACCGGAAACCAAAAAAAAGACGTTGTTTTCCGTGTAAAATTCCCCGTGGTATTTTTCTAAGTCTTTTAAAGATTTGTTCAGTATTGATTTTAGTTGCGTTTTTCTGTCTCTTGCGTATCTGCATTTTCCTTTAAACCTTTCTTTTTCAGCGGCGGCGTCAATGCGTTCATGAAAAGAAGCTATTTTTACGGCGAGCTCGTTGGTTATGGCCTTTTTTTCTTTTTTAAAAATATTCTCGTTCGAGAAATCCGGCTTAAAAATATTTTTTAAAAAGAGTTTTAAGTTTTTCAACTCCTTGATATTGCGTATTTTTACATAATGTTTAGTCATTTCCAGAGAAATTTCAGCGTTGGCTTCAATGTTATTTCTCCGCATATCGTCCCACAAACTGCTTATTAAATAATGTTCCAGCAAATGCCCCGTGCCGAACTCTTTTTCACCTTCCTCCGCGTATCCGCTTTTAAGCACGATATCAAGAAAAATATCGCCAGTTTTTTTTGGCAAATCCACTATGTATACATCAGGCCGTGGCGACATCTTTTTTACGCAATTCATAGTATATTTATGCCTTAAAATAAGAGCGGGGTCAATCTCCAGTTGGCCCCGTTTGAAAGTTTGATGGTTATTTTTTGTCAACATCGCCCTTTGTTGTATAATTTCTCGCGTTGCGAAGGAGTTTAAACTTTGTTATTATACAAAAATGACTTGGGATTATGAGCAGAAAGAATACGAAAAGCAAGCGAAGGCCGATCCTGTTTGGTATTTGGAGCGGCTCATCAATTACGGACTGCAGGATAAGAAAATAAGACGGGAGCTGTTGGAGGAATACTTGCCCCAGTTGAATATTACCGACGATCGCCGCGCCTTTTTCGAACTTGTGTTATGGAACAAGCCGTTTTAAGCGACAGGCAAAAATTGGTTTTGGACGCTGTTGGCAAAGAGGCGCAGCTGGCTGAATTTTATTTAACCGGCGGAACCGCTTTGGCCGCTTATTATTTTCACCACAGATTTTCAGAGGACTTGGATTTTTTTATTTTTGAAGAGCCAGATAAGATTTTTTTGCACAGTTTTACAGAAAAATTAAAAACAATTTTTAACGCGGATTCAATGCGTTTTGAGCGTTTATACGACAGGAACCAATTTTTCTTTCAATTCGGCCACGAGGAATTGAAGGTAGAATTTACGAGGTATCCATTCAAACAATTTGAGGAGCCCGCAGTTCAAAATGGCGTAAAAATCGATAGTCTGCGCGACATAGCGGCAAATAAATTGATGGCCCTGCTGGATAGATTCGACCCCAAGGATTTTGTGGACATGTTTTACATTTTGCGGGAATTTAAACTTGAAGATTTGCGTCTCGATGTGGAACAAAAATTCGGGATAACCGTCGGCAATATTTTTCTTGGAGGAGAAATCGCGAAAGCGAGACGAATTGAGGCGTTACCCAAAATGCTGAAACCCTTGACAAAAGAGACACTGAAGGAGTTTTTTGCAAACGAAGCTCGAAAACTGGGGGATGAGGTTGTGGAGTAAAAAAATCGAAGACCAGCGCGGCCGCGTTTGAGCCGAGCCGGAAGGAGAAGGCAAGGGCAGCACGTTCTTCGTTGAATTGCCGAGAGGGTGAGAATCGGCTTAAGAATATAAATGTGATAAAATTCAACATTAAAATTTCGAGATGGGCAAGTTTTTATTTCTTCGTACAGAATTTGTCCGAGTGGCATTTCAGCAATCGCAAAGATTACAATCTTTTGTGGAGAAAAATACTTGGCATTTTTTTAAAACAAGAAGAGGATGCCCTGAAACGATTCAAGGAGATTCGTTCACAGTATCCCCAGAGTAAAAGTTGTTTTGAAAAATCCTTTTTTTTATCGGAAGATCCTTTTGGAAAATTAATCCTTGCTTTGCCAGCAGAAGAATATCAGGCTGTAAAAAATACTTTTTCTCTGCTGGAAAGTAAATTCAATTCCTTATACGAAAAAGATTTACCGCCATTGAACCGATGGCGGGAAATCTTGGACAAAGCGATTAATAATCAAGAACTTAACGACACGATATTAGTTTCCCTTAGTACTCTTTATAAAAATTTCATTCAGGAGAGTGAGATTGATGTATATTTATTACTCTCTACGATAGAACATACAGGTGGAGGCGCCAATATAGACAATCAAAGCATCAGTATAGAAATTTCTCGNNNNAGGCCAGTTTAATAAATGAGGTAGTAACTGTGTCATTGTTTCCACGTGGGATGTTGGGAATACGGTTATTAAAAAATAATCCCGCGATTAAAATATTACCGAATATTGACGTTAAGCAAACAGCGGACATATTGAATTTAACAAAAGAATATTTGGATAAAAAGAAATATTTTGACAAAAACTATATAAAAAAATTATTACTAATAACAAAAAAAGCATGATTTGCGCGATACTTTGTGTAAAGCGCAACTATTTTAATTATAGGTATTATATGTGCCACTTTTCTCGCCTCCTTTCTTTTATTAAATTATCAACGAACTGAATATCCTCATCCTACAAAATCACCGTTTTTGTCAATATTGAATTTTGTTGTATAATTTCTCGCGTTGCGAGGGGGTTTAAAATTTGTTACCATACCGAATATGGCTAGAATTTTTATAAATGAGGCAATAGCGCAGGTTGGAAAAGAAGTGGAGCTTGCAGGGTGGGTTGGCGCGAGGCGCGACCACGGCAAGCTTATTTTTATAGACCTCAAAGACAGGAGCGGAATTTTGCAAGTTGTTTTTAACCCGCAAAATCGGGAAGTTTTAAAGCTCGCCGATTCTTTGCGTCCTCAAGACGTAATTTCAATAAAAGGCGTGGTAAACAACAGGCCTGAAAAAATGGCAAACGCCGAACTTGCATCCGGCAAGGTGGAGCTTTTGGCCAAAGAACTTGAAATTTTAAACAAAGCCGAAACTCCGCCGTTTGATTTGGATACCGATGGCTATGAAATCGGCGAAGAAAATCGTTTGAAGTACCGCTATTTGGATTTGCGAAGAGAACGTTTGCAGAATAATTTAAAAATGCGGCACAAAGCGATTAACTTTATCCGCGACTATTTAACCTGCCGCGATTTCACTGAAGTTGAAACGCCGATTTTGACGAAATCCACTCCCGAAGGCGCGCGGGATTATGTGGTGCCCTCGCGCTTACAGGCAGGAAGTTTTTACGCGCTTCCACAATCGCCTCAACAGTATAAACAATTACTCATGGTTTCCGGCGTTGAAAGATATTTTCAAATAGCGCGCTGTTTCCGCGATGAAGACACAAGAGGCGACCGCCAGCCGGAGTTTACGCAGTTGGATATTGAGATGAGCTTTATTTCACAGGAATACAATTCCGACAAGCCTGATTTGAGAAAAGATAAAAACGACCCGAACGAACTGGCGTTTTTATGGGTGCTTGATTTTCCGGCGTTTGAATGGAAAGAAAAAGAAAATCGTTGGGACGCTGTGCACCACCCTTTTACGATGCCGCAAATTTCCGATATTGAGGAAATTAAAAAAGATCCGGCGAATGTTTACGCTTATCAATACGATATGGTTTTAAACGGCTATGAAATTGGCGGCGGTTCGTTAAGAATTCATAAGCCGGAATTACTTGAAGCGGTTTTTGAATTTATGGGGCACGATAAAAGCGAAATACGCGCGAAGTTCGGCCATCTTTTAGACGCTTTCAAATACGGCGCTCCACCGCACGGCGGTATTGCCTCGGGTTTAGACAGAGTGCTTATGATTTTACAGAATGAACCAAGTATCAGAGAAGTTTTTTCTTTTCCAAAAACCGGCGATGGTCGCGACTTGATGATGAATTCGCCTTCGAAAATATCGGATGCCCAGCTTAAGGAATTGCATATTTCGGCGGTAGCGGTAAAGGAAGATAAAAATAAAATCTGTTAGTTTTTGAGTATAAGTATGATTGCTAGTTATTTGAATATTGGCAAGGCCACCGATTTAAACGGCCGCGACAGAGTGATTTATCGGCTTTTTGAAATTTTGCCGGGTTTTTTGAGTTGGGGAACTATTGCGGGCGTGATTTTTTTATCTTGGTTAAAACCGGTTTGGATAGCTTTTTTCATAATCATATTTGATGTTTACTGGCTTATAAAAACCGTTTATTTGTCTTTGCACCTTCGCGCTAATTTTAAAAAGATGCGACATTATTTAAAAATTGATTGGGAAGAGCGTTTGGAAACTTTAAAATGGCAGCATCTTTGGCAGATGGTAATCCTGCCTTTTTATAAGGAGGATTACGAAGTGGTAAGCCAAGCGTTGGAATCGCTCTATGATTCCAAGTGGCCGAAGTCGAAAATGATTATTGTTTTGGCAAGCGAAGAAAGAGTGGGCGAGCAGGCTCAAGAAATTGTTAATGAATGCGAAAAAAAGTTCAAAGACAAGTTCGCCCATTTTTTAATTACTGTTCATCCGAACGGCATTGAAGGGGAAATGCCAGGCAAGGGTTCAAATATCGCATGGGCTGCCGAGAAATCGCGAACCGAAATTTTGGACAAAAATAATATTTCATACGAAGATGTGCTTGTGTCGGCGTTTGATATTGATACGCGTATTTATCCGCAGTATTTTTTATGTTTGGCATGGCACTTTTTAACAGCCGAAAAACCATACCGCTCTTCTTTTCAGCCCGTTCCATTATATAACAATAATTTATGGGACGCGCCGGCTTTGTCGCGAGTGGTGGCTGTTTCCGGCACTTTTTGGCAGATGATTCAACAAGAAAGGCCGGAAAGGCTGGCAACTTTTTCTTCTCATTCAACAAGTTTCAAATCTCTTTACGAAATCGGCTATTGGCAAAAAAATATGGTGAACGAAGACTCCCGTATTTTTTGGAAATCATTTCTGCATTTCAAAGGCGATTACAGGGTTGTTCCTTTGTCGTACCCCGTGTCTATGGACGCGAATCTGGCGCCTTCATTCTGGAAAACGATGGTGAATATTTATAAACAACAAAGGCGGTGGGGCTGGGGCGCCGAAAATATTCCTTATATGCTTTTCGCGTTTACTAAAATAAAAAATTTTTCGCTTCGCAAAAAAATCCGTTTTATGTTGACCCAATTTGAAGGTTTTTGGTCTTGGGCTACTAACGCTCTTTTAATTTTTATGTTGGGCTGGTTGCCATTGTTTTTGGGCGGGAGGGAATTTAACACGCTTATACTTTCATATAATTTGCCTCGCGTAACCAGAATTTTAATGACTGCCGCTATGTTGGGTCTTGTGGCTTCGGCTACCATCTCTCTTAATCTTTTGCCGCCACGGCCTAAAAATTTTAAATGGCGCAAAAATATTTTTATGGCGCTTCAATGGATTCTTGTGCCAATAACAATGATTATATTCGGTTCTTTCCCAGTACTAGATTCTCAAACTCGGCTTATGTTCGGCAAATATATGGGTTTTTGGGTAACGCCGAAGTATAGGAAAAAGTAACAAGTAACGACTTACGAGGTTGTTACTTTCATTCAAAGTGTATATCAAAACCGAGCTGTTCCATCTTTTGTTTTATAAGGGGGTGTTCTTTGAGTTCAGAGTCTTTTTCTAAAATGTTTTGCGCTTCTAGCCGTGCCGCTTCAACCATTTTCAAATTTCTTAAAGCATCCATGCCGACGTCGGAAAGTCCCCATTGATTTTTGCCTGCCAGCGCTCCGGCACCGCGAAATTGCAAATCATATTCAGCCAATTCAAAACCGTTTTTAGCCGTTTCAAGCGCCTTGAGTCTTTCTTTTGTTCTTAAAGACTTTGATTCCGTGAAAATAAAACAATACGGTCTATGCACGCTTCTGCGCACTCGCCCTCGCAACTGGTGCAATTGCGCTAACCCGAAACGCTCGGCTCCTTCTATCACTATTACTGTGGCGTTCGGCACATTTACACCCACTTCTATTACTGAAGTCGCGACGAGTATTTTTATTTCACCCTTGATGAAATCGGCCATCGTTTTCTCTTTATCGCTTAGTTTCATTTTTCCATGAAGCGCGCCGATTTTATATTGCGGAAATATTTTTTTGGATAATCTTTCCGCCTCTTCTTTCACTGCTTTCATACTTAAGCTTAATAAATTTTCCTTGCTCGGATCGCGCGGCTCTATACGGGGGCAGATGATAAAAGCCTGATGATTTTCTTCAACTTCTTCTTTTATTTTTTCATATGCCGTTTCGCGCATATCAGGGGGAATTATTTCGGTGATTATTTCTTTTCTGTCTGGAGGCATTTCGTCTAGTAGAGTGATATCTAAATCGCCATAAACAGTTAATGCCAAAGTGCGCGGAATCGGCGTGGCTGTCATTGATAAAAGATGCGGAGCAAGAGATAAATTGCTTTCCGCGCGTTTTTTTGCCAGTTTCGCCCTTTGACTAGTTCCGAAGCGGTGCTGTTCGTCTATTATCACAAGCGCCAGATTTTTGAATTTAACTTTTTCCTGAATAATGGCGTGAGTGCCGATGAGTGTGATAAGACCTATTTTTATATTAAGCCCGATGAAATGCTGGATGAAAGATTCAAAAAGCTGGCGCGCGAGAACTTCGGTTGGCGCCATATATGCCACTTGATAGCCGCTGTTGATTGTTAAATATGCCGCAGCCGCCGCGACAACGGTTTTGCCGGAGCCCACGTCTCCTTCAAGTAATCGCGCCATTGGCGATTTTTTTGAAAAATCTTTGGTGATATATTCAATTGCTCGGCGCTGGCTTGATGTGAGTTTAAAGTTCAGCCGATTTAGAAACTGTTCCAGCTCTTTTTTGCTTGTGTTTATTTCAAAAGAATTTTCTTTTTCATAATTTAAGCGCCGGCGTATTCTTGTAAGCTGGATTAAAAATATTTCTTCAAAAGAAAATCTTTTTCTTGCGGCCTCAGCGTCTTTTATTTCTTTTGGTGCGTGAATGTATACAAGCGCGTTTTTGAGCGAAGGCAGGTGATAGCGGTTCAGTATGTAGCCAGGTATGAATTCTTGAATTTCTTCGGAATCTATGATTTTTTTCATAGCTTTTTGAATCGCGAAACGAAACCAGCGCGATGAAAGACCTCGTGTTTCTGGATATATAGGTAAAAGTTCGTTTGTTAATGTTTCTGTTTCGTTTGGATTTATTTTTTCAAAAATAGGATTGGCGATATAGATGTTTTCTTTTTTTCGGCTGATTTTTCCGGTTATAGCCACCGCGTCGTCTTTTTTGAGCATATTGGCAACAAATGGCTGATGGAACCAAACAAGGTTTGCCGAACTTGTGCCGTCGCTGAATTGCGCTTTGCAAATCGGCGTTCTTTTTTTCCAAGTTTTTCCAAGTTTTATTTCCAAAATTTTTCCGAAAAAAGTGGCTTTTTCGTTTTCGTTCGTTTCGGCTAAAATTTTCCGTTCGGCCAATTCTTCATAACGGGCAGGGAAGTGCCAAAGAAGATCTTTTATTGTTTTTACGCCGAACCGAACAAGCGCTTTTTCTCTGGCATCCGTAAGCCGCAGTATGTCGGTGATTGGAGTATTTAAATTCATTTATATGCTGTAATTATACACTTTGCGCGAACATTTTTCGAGCGGAAACTGAATGAATGAATCAGCCCCGCCACCGCTTGCTCCGCTGTTTTCTTTTGGCGAAATTCGGGCGGGCAGTTATATTTTCTCTAATCTCTTTACTCTTTCTTCCACTGGCGGGTGAGTTGAGAAAAGCGACATCAAGAATGATGGTTTGAATGGATTAACGATAAACATGTGCGCGGTGGCTTCATATTTTGGCTCGCCGATCAGCGGATGGGCGCGAGAGGATTGATGAAGTTTCGGATTTGCCTCGCGAGAAATTTCCTTTGCTTTATAAAGGCGCGAGCACAATCTTATCGGAAAACCAGTAAGAGCCGAGGTTCATAATATTATTGCTTAAGAATATCTCCCAGTCGCTTTATTGCTTCGCCGTAGCGCGTCCAATCGCCATCCCTTTGCGCTCGGAGCGCCTCTTCATACGCACCGGCCGCTCTTCGTATGCGCTCCTGAATATCTTGAGAAGGCGCCGCTTGCGGTCTTGCCGTCGCGGTTCCCTGCGGCCTTGCTCCTGTTCCGCCACCAAAGATTCTCATTAACCCCTCCTCCAGCGTCTCTTCCATGGCGATTTTATTTTCATACGCCACAACCACCCGTTTTAATTCGGGAATCTTTCCGGCTACGGCCTTAAGATAGAGCGGGCGCACATACAAAAGAGATTCTTCGATCGGGATAACCAAAAGCGGGCCTTGAATTACTTGCGATCCGCCTTGGCTCCAAAGCGAGATCTGCTGGCTAATCTCGGGGTCTTGGTTAATTCTGCCTATAATCTGTTTAGGTCCGAACACAAGCTTGTCTTTGGGGAAACGATAGACCGACAACTTGCCGTAATTTTCCCCATCGTTGCGGGCGACCATCCAAGCAGATAGGTTGTCTTTTGCCCGGGGGGTAAAGGGCAGCATCAAAATATATTCCTCTTTTTTCTCTCCCGGCAACTTCATAATAATATGCCGTGGTTGCATCGGCGGAATTGCGCCTGTGCGGGACGCTCCCTCTCCTTCTGCCGCAATAGCCGGAATCTCCCACTGGTCTTCTTTGTTGTAAAAAATCTGCGGATCATCCATGTGATAGACCGAATACGCGGCAGTCTGCAGAGTAAAGATATCTTCGGGATAGCGCAAATGAGAGACCAAACTCTTTGGCATTTCTGACATTGGTCTGAATGTTCCGGGGAAAATCGTGGCGTATGTTTTTAAAATCGGGTCATCTGCGTCCGCTTGATAGAAGACAACATCGCCATTATATGCATCAACCACTACCTTGACCGAGTTTCTGATGTAGTTTATCTTCCCGCCGTTTAACTGCATAGGCTCTGAATAAGGATAACGATTGCTCGTGGTATAAGCGTCGGCAATCCAATAGACTTTGCCGTCGGCAATGACAATATACGGATCTCTATCAAATGTTAAAAACGGAGCGATTTTGGCGACCCTCTCGGCAATAGTGCGGTAATACAAAATACGGCTCTCGCTGGTTATGTCGTTGGATAAAAGCAGTTTAAGCGATTTGAACTTCACTGCGTAAAAGACGCGCCTTAAAAACGAGTT
>Ga0075694_126_pt1 | contig 10257 bp, 14 predicted proteins | sample RifGroA2_FD_67695 | JGI IMG/M metagenome (GOLD analysis project Ga0075694, IMG submission 67695) | Microgenomates (Beckwithbacteria) bacterium GW2011_GWA2_43_10
CTCTTCCAAGATTCGGAAAATATAGATGGAAAAAATAATCAATAAAATCGAGAGAATGGTAACAACAATGACCAGAATGATTTGGGATAAAGTTAACATGTATTAAAAGTATAACATAAAGCTGAATTCTAATCTGAATCCGAACACTTTGGTAATTTAAGACATTGTAGTTCTTCTAAGATAGCTTCGCTAGGGGTCTGGTATTTAAGACACTTTCTGGGCCGGTCATTAATCTCGTCAATAATGGCGTCAAGCTCAACTTGGGAAACGGTAGTTAAGTCAGTTTTCTTGGGAATATATCTTCTTAAAACACCGTTGTGGTTTTCATTTGAGCCTTTTTGCCAGGCAGAGTTGGGATCACAGAAGTAGGTTTTTAGGTTTAACTGTTTGGCCAGTCGTTCATGGTTGTAGTTCTCTTTGCCGTTGTCAAAAGTGACGCTCTTTCTGGCCCGGGGCGGGAAGGAAACCAAAATGTCTCTTTGTGCCCGTACGCCGTATTCTGAATCAATATTGACAATTAACTTGGCTTGGTAATACCGGGTTTTTCTTTCCAGTAAAGTCACGATCCCTCTTTTATGAGCTTTACCCTCGACTGTATCTGCCTCCCAGTGGCCGAAAGCTTTCCGGGAGTTAATTACCCCTGGCCGTTCATCAATACTGACCCGATTGGCAATCCCTCTCCGGTAAACATACCGGCCGTGCCAGGCCCTTCTTTTAAAGTGATGCCTGACCAGAAATTCTGCCAGATTTTTACTTTTAACTTGGGGGCTGTAGATATACCGGTAAATGGTTTCGTGGCAGATGACGGTCTTACCGCCGTTATCCCGTTTTAATCTACCGGCGATTTGTTCCGGACTCCAGCCTGACCTTAGTTTTTCCACCGCGTAACCGTAGGTATCCGGACTTTTGAGGGGATTTAACCGGCGGCTATTAATATTCCTTTCCCGGCTTTTTTGGTGAGCGGTAATGGACCGGTACTCACCGTTAACACTATTCCTTTTAACTTCGTCGCTGATTGAAGAGACACTTCTTTGTAGTTCCCCGGCAATTTGGCGCAGGCTTAAACCGGCGGCCAAAGACACGGCAATTTGATCTCTTTCCGGGGCAGTTAACTTAGGTTTTTTATTCATATCCGAACATTGTACTGTTCGGATTCGTTTTAGAACTTACTAACTTCCGCCGGCAAAGGATATGGCCTTTGACCACTTGGAGACAATCGAAAAATATAAAGCCAATCTTGACAAGTAGTACCAGTATTGGTACTATTAACTATATGGATGGATTGTCTGTAAATTTACCTGCCAGTGTCGCCCGGAAAAACTTTTACACCATGTTGGATGAGGTGAACGAAAAGCTCAAGCGATTTACTATTTCCCTTAGAGGAAAAGTTAAAGCTGTGGTAATCCATCCTGATGAAGTTGAATCATGGCGGGAAACCATTGAATTGATGGGTGATAAAAAATTAATGTGGGAATTAAAACAAAGTCAGGCTCAATTTAAACGGGGAGATTATGTGACAGAGGAAGAATTATTGAAAAAATTAGGCCTTAATTTAAAAACTACTTAAATGAAAATCGGCTACTCCAGGCTGGCTCAAAAATCTTTACGGCGTTTTCCCAAAAACAAACAATTTCAACTGATTCAGAAAATTTCGCTCTTGAAAAATAATCCTCTTGCCGGGAAAAAACTAAAAGGTGAATGGAGCGGATTTTACTCCTTAAGGATTTGGCCATATCGGTTACTATATGGTTTGGATTTGAAAGCTAAACTTATTAAAATCCATAAAATTGAACACCGCCAGGGAGTGTATAAATAGTAAAATATGTCTATGTTGAATTATCCAATTGTTAAAGTTAAAACTAAAGATGGTTTGGAGTTGGGAGGGATGTTATTTGAACCGGAGGATAAAAAATTAAAAACCATCAAAATTCATATACCCGGCGATAACGGGTCATTTTGGTGGAGCGATTATTATCCGAATTTAGCGGAAAGTTCTTTGAGTCAGGGAATTGCTTTTCTGTCAGTCAATAGCCGCGGCACCGGTGCTTTTGAAAATTCAAACGATGACCCGGTGTCATTTGGCGTGGCGGTAGAAATTTTTTCCGATTGTATTTTAGACTTTGATGCCTGGATTAAATTTACCTTGGATAAAGGCTACCAAAAAATTATTTTAGAAGGCCACAGCCGCGGTACGGAAAAAACAGTTTATTATTTGAACCACGGTCATTACGTCGATAAAGTGGTCGGTGTGATATTAATGGGTTTTTCCGATGCGATCGGAACCCAGTTGAAGCATGAGCAGAAAATCGGCCATAATTTTATGGCGGAAGCAGAGAGAATGGTAGAAGAAGGTAAGGGCGATCAATTATTGTCAGATTTGCGGGCATTTTGTGGAGAGCTACCGATGACGGCGAAGACTTACTTGGATAATATGAAGCCGGATTCAGCCAACGCCAAAGCCATACCGTTACGCCAGGGTAAAAACTTAGCCTATTTTAAAAATATCAAAGTTCCGGTTTTAGGGGTGATCGGCGATCACGGGGAATACACGATTATTCAGATCGAAATGGCCATTGAACTTTTGAAAAAAGAAAATCCTTTAGCCGAAGCCTACCAAATAAAAGACTGTGACCATTGTTATATCGGCAAAGAAAAAGAATTGACTAAAATTATCGCTGATTTTACCAAAAGAAGAATTTTGCCAAATCTATGAAAGTAACATTATTTATGGCAATTTCGTTAAACGGCATTATTGCCACACTGGATAACCAGGAAGAATTTTTATCTCATGCCAACTGGGATGAGTTTGTTAAGGTGGTGCAAAAATGCGGCTGTTTGATTTGGGGTAGAAAGACTTACGAGTTGGTCAGGAAATGGGATAAATCTTAGAAATGGGGTTTAAGGAAGTAATTTTAACCGGCGGTTCAATCAATAATTCTGCTTTTGGTAAACTGGGTCTAATCAATGAAATAATTTTGGATATTGAGGGGGTAATAATTGGTCAAGGCATTCCTTTATTTAATCCGGAAGAATTTGAGCTGAAATTACAGTTAAAAACAGTCAAAAAGGTAACCGAAAATATCCTTCAACTTCACTACAAAGTGGTTTGATGATTCGAATCATCAAACTATTTCTGTAAAATCAGGTAGCGGTTGGAAGTGTCGGCGATAAAGTCAGCGAGGAGTTTTAATTTTAAAGCCTTAATTAGCCCCTGAACTTCCTTTTTAGTAAAGCGGTGGCAGTAGCGTAAAGCCGTAATGCCTTTTTTCCAATAAAGCAAATAATCATTTCTGGCAATCTTCTTGACGATTTTAGATCGATCAAACTGCCAGGTGGTAAAAATCAATAAGCCGTTTGATTTTAATAATTTTTTCGCCCGTTGTAAAATTTTTAGGCGGTCGGCCGCAGTCGGAATGTGGTGAAGAACGGCAAATAAAACAATTAAGTCGAACCTGCCTTGCCGGCAGGCAGGTTTTTCTTTAATCGGCCAGGGCTTGAGGAGGTCTTGATTAATTAATGTAGCGTGGGGTAAGACTTCACCACAGCGGTCCAGCAAATACTGGTTATTATCTATTCCCGTATAATCAATCTGCCGGTGTTCGGCTAAAAATTTCCCAAATCTTCCATTCCCGCACCCCAGGTCGAGCACCTGCAGGTTCCGAACCTGCAGGTGGGGCAGCAGTTTTTTCCAGCCGGGCCAGGGAGATTGGCGGGAAGTGTTAAAATACTTCTGTGTTTTTAAATAAAACTTTTTGTTTAATTTAAGTAAATCCATATGGCTAAATTTGATTTTAACCCAAAAACCTATGAGAAAAAACTGAAACCTTTAATTAAGGAATTGGCGCTTGGAAAAACCGATCCGGACTTTATCCGGCGTCGTGCCGGTCACCGTCTTAACCAAACCTTATTTTTGTCCGGGCAATTGTCTTTACTGTCCTAACGATCCAACCATGCCTAAAAGTTATTTACCTAACGAGCCGGGCGGCCAGCGGGCAGTCGCCAATCAATTTGATCCTTTTCGCCAGGTTGTTTCCCGCCTGAAAACCTACCGGGCCAACAATCACCCGACCGATAAAGTCGAACTGATTATTCTAGGCGGCACTTGGTCGGCTTACCCCAAAACTTACCAAACCTGGTTTATCAAACGCTGCTTTGAAGCTTTAAACAACCGGACGTCAGCCACGCTTAGCGCGGCGCAGGCAATTAACGAAACCGCCCAGAACCGCTGTGTTGGTTTGAGTTTGGAAACGCGGCCGGACTGGATTACTAAAAACGAGTTAATTAATTTTCGCAAATTAGGCTGTACTAAGGTGCAGATTGGCATCCAGAGTTTAAATAATCGAATTTTAAGGCTAAATCATCGCGGCCATACTGTCACCGCCACCAAAAAAGCGATTAAATTACTGCGCCTGTTTGGCTTTAAAATCCAGGCCCACTGGATGGCTAATTTATATGGATCAACGCCCGAAAAAGATATTCAAGACTTTGTTCAATTATTTAAAGACAAGAATTTTCGGCCGGACGAGCTGAAAATTTACCCCTGTAGTTTAATTAAAACCGCCCCGCTCATGGTTTATTATCAAAAAGGCTTATGGCAGCCTTATTCTCAATCAGAATTAACCGATTTACTGGTTAAAATTTTACCATTAGTGCCTCAATACTGCCGTGTTTCCCGGATAATTCGTGATTTTTCTTCCGAAGATATTGTCACCGGTAACAAGCAAAGTAATTTGCGGCAACTGGTGGAGAAAAAAATCAAAACTAAGATTAAAGAGATTCGTTTCCGGGAAATCAGGAATCAACCAAGCGGAAGATTAAAACTTAAAATAATTACTTACAAGACCAGTATTGGTAACGAGAAATTCCTTCAGTTTGTCACTGCAAACAATCAAATCTGTGCTTTTTTGCGTTTATCTTTACCAGTTAACAGTTCCGGCGCTATGATCCGCGAACTTCATGTTTACGGTCAATCTTTGGCAATCGGCGCTAAGGGTAAAAGCCAGCATTTAGGTTTAGGCAGCCGGTTGTTAAAGAAAGCGATCAAGCTGGCGGCCGGCTATAAAAAACTGTCAGTTATCTCTGCCGTTGGTACCAGAGAATATTATCGCCGTTTGGGTTTTGTTGACGGGACGCTTTACCAGCACTTAATGCTACAATAAATCAATGTGGAAAAAAATAGTAAAAATCCTTTGGTTCGGCTTTGGTCTTTTTGGCTTAATTATTATCGCCAAACAGTATTTCCCCGACTTTTTACCTAATCTGAAAAACTCCAGCCTGATCAGAGGGGTTCAGTCCGGTTTGGTCCAAAATCAAAGCGCTGATTTTTCCAACCAATCAAGCGGCCAGCCGATTAATTTAAAAGAACTTGCCAAAATGGACCCACAGCAATCCGGCCAGATAATTTCTCAATTGATCAAAGCCGAGATCACCAAAATTTTAGAATCCACCACCACCGAAATTAAACAGTTCCCCGCCAGCCAGGTCAAAAAAATTAAAATCGGTGCCTGCGAAAATCTGCTGGAGGAAGACATTTGCTCGATTGCTAAACAGTTACAATGCCCCTAAAATTACCTTATGATTTTTCTCAATTTTAAAATTTACCAGGAAACAAGCGGGGAAAATACTTTAAAACTTTGCCGTTTGATCCGCCGGCTGACGGATAAACGGGTGATTCCCTGTTTGCAGGCGGCTGATATTTTCCGGGTGAAACAGATATTGCCGGATTTAGAAGTTTGGGCCCAGCATGCCGATCCGGTCGGATACGGCAAGTTTACTGGCTATCAGGCGCCAGTCAGTTTAAAAATGAGCGGGGCCGGCGGAGTCCTGCTTAATCACAGCGAACACGGCCTGGATTTTAAAACTCTGAAAAAAACCGTGGCCGCGGCCAAAAAAGCTGAATTAAAAATAATGATTATTGCGGATACGGCGGCTTTAATTAAAAAAGCCAATAAATTAAAACCAGACTACATCGGTTTTGAAGATCCGCAGTTAATCGGCGGGCCAATCGCCATGATTGACGCTCACTTTGGTTTAATCAAACAGGCGGCATCCGCCGCCCAAGGGCCGCTTATAGTCGGCGGGGGAATTAGGACTACTAACCATGTAAGAAAATCATTGCTTGCCGGCGGGAAAGGAGTTTTAGTGGCGTCGGAATTTGCTCAAAGCCCTAATTCCAAACAAACCTTGCAGGAATTAATACTGGGACTTGACCGTTAGCACTCAAACATTTATACTGCTAATCTATGGCTACATTCCTAGAAAAAACCTTGCCTTTAGTCACCTTGCGCGAAGGGGTAGTTTTTCCCCACACCGAAGCCGTTTTAACCTTTGGCCGGCCTCAATCAAATGCCGGCATTGAAGCCGCTTTTCGAACCGATCGCTTGATTGTTTTTGTCACCCAAAGAAACCCCAATGTCACCGAACCCGGCTTAAAAGATGTTTATTCTATCGGTACTTTATGCAGCATCGAAAGAATTTTAAAGACCAATGGTGAAATTAATGCTTTAGTTAAAGGTCTGACCCGAGTTCGGATCAAAGACCTCACTGCCAGTCACCCGTTTTTAATCGCCACTGTCGAAGAACTAGCCGAAATCATTGAAGAATCTGACGAAGTTACCGCTTTAACCAAGCATATCTCTAGTAATTTCAAACACGCGGTTAATATCGGCAAATCCGTAGATTTTTTAATGTTTATGCGGACAATGAGCGGCGTTTCCTCTTCTGAAATGGCCGACCAGGTTGCCGCCAGTCTCGACATCTCCACCGAAAAAAAACAAATACTGCTGGAAGTTTTAGAAGTTAAAACACGCCTGGAGTTAGTTTCTCAACATTTATCCCAGGAGTTAAAAATTTTAGAAATTGAACGTTCAATTGACTCCAAAACTCAGAAAAAATTCGACAAATCCATGCGCGAAACCGTTTTAAGAGAAAGAATTAGAACCATTCAAAAAGAATTAGGAGAAGGCGAAGAAGAAGATAATAAAGAAGTTGCCGAGTACAAAGATAAAATCAAAAAAGCGAAGATGCCGGTCGAAGTTAAAACCAAAGCCTTAAAAGAGTTAAAGCGTCTCGCCGGTATGGGCAGTTTCAATCCTGAAGCCGGCTACATCCGCACTTATTTGGATTGGCTTTGCGAACTACCCTGGAGTTATTCTTCCCCCAATAATGTCCGGATGTTAAAGGCAGAGAAAATTCTGGAAGCGGACCATTATGGTTTGGAAGAGGTTAAGGAGCGCATCACCGAATATTTAGCCGTCATGCAGTTAAAGAAAAAATATAAAAGCGCTGACAAAAAATATATGGATGCGGTGACTCCGACCATTCTTTGTTTTGTTGGTCCTCCCGGAGTGGGTAAAACCTCGATTGGCCGGTCTATTGCCAAAGCCTTAAAGCGCCAATTCATTAAAGTTTCTTTAGGCGGCATTCGGGATGAAGCCGAAATCCGCGGTCATCGCCGGACTTATGTCGGTGCTCTGCCGGGCCGGATTATTCAGGGGATTAAAACTGCCAAAACCAATAACCCGGTGTTTATGCTGGATGAAATTGATAAAGTGGGCAATGATTTCCGGGGTGATCCTTCTGCCGCGCTGCTGGAAGCTCTGGACCCGGAACAAAACAAAGGTTTTTCCGACCACTACCTGGAAGTGCCTTTTGATTTGTCTCAAGTAATGTTTATCACCACCGCTAATATTTTAGACACCATTCCGCCGGCCTTAAGAGACCGCTTGGAAGTCATTCATTTTTCCGGCTATACCGCCGAGGAAAAAGAGAAGATTGCCGTCAAATATTTGATCAATAAAACTCTCGCCGCCAACGGTTTGTCCAAATCGTTAGTTTCTCTTCCGGTTGCGGTCATCAAAAAAATTATTGACAGGTTTACCCGGGAAGCCGGGGTCCGGAATTTAGAGAGAGAAATCAGTAAAATTATGAGAAAAATTGCCAAAAAAGTTACTAGCGGCAAACGCGGTCCTTTTAAGCTGACTCTGAAAAATTTAGGCGGATATCTTGGCCCGGAAAAGATCACTCCTGTCTTGAAAGAGAAAAAAGATGATGTGGGCGTGGCGACCGGCATGGCTTGGACTGAAGCCGGCGGCGATGTTTTATTTATCGAGGTGGCCGCCATTCCCGGCAAAGGCAAGATTACTTTAACCGGTCAGCTGGGTGAAGTGATGAAAGAGTCCGCTCAAGCGGCTTTTTCCTATGTTCGCTCCCGCTGGCAGGAACTGGGTTTAAAAAAAGACTTTTACCAATCAATTGACATTCACGTTCATGTGCCTGAAGGGGCCGTGCCTAAAGACGGTCCTTCGGCCGGCATTACTATTGCTACGGCCATCATTTCCGCTTTAACCAAGAAAAAAGTTAAAAAAACTGTCGCCATGACCGGGGAAATTACCCTGCGCGGCCGGATCCTGGAAATCGGCGGCATTAAAGAAAAAGTCATTGCCGCCCACCGGGCCGGAATTACCACCGTTATCCTGCCGGCAGCTGATAAAAAGTATTTAGAAAAAATTCCCGCCAAAGTCCAGAAAGATATTCAGTTTCACTTCGTTTCCCATCTCGATGAAGTCTTATTCCTGGCTTTTGTTTGATTCCTCAAAAATTATTTTATCGTCTTGTTTATTCTGCAAATTACCCAGATCTTTGACCTCGGATAATAAAAAGCCGTCGCACAGAATCCCTGACTTGGTAAAAAAGTTGTTTAGCTCTCTTTTGATTTTCTCTTCCACTTGGGTTCGATAAGAAGTTAGTTGATCCAAACTGACTTCAGATAACACGCTTCTGATCCGGCTTCTGGAAACCGGCCGGACAATTTTTGAAATAAAATTTTCGCCGATATTTTCCCAGAGTTCATTAGCCCTGGCCTTATCGATTTTCAGTAAGACTGATCCTTCTACTTGGATATTTTTACCGTCAGAGGTTTTGGAAACAATCGCTTCATCACCCATGGCTTCCGAATAAGTTAAATCAAAATCATGCCTGATTAAATACTCCAAAATTTGAGCATTAAATAATTTGGCCCTTTGCCAAAAAGGGATTTTTAAATGTAAGCCCGGACCTTTAACCCTTTTTAACACCCCTCGGCCTAAATCGTGAATGCAGGCTACATGTCCGGGCGGCACATTGACAAAAAAACCGCCCACCACCTCATCAACCAAAAAAGACACTACCAATTTATCAAATTCCATTTATTCTTCCTTTTTGTCTTTATCCAGAATCAGGCCGTAGGCAACCCTTCTTAGTCTGCTTCTGGATTCATAATAAAGAATTTTTATTGCCTTAGCAAGCATTATACCAATACTAAACAGCAAAGTGGTAATCACAAACAGTTTTTTCCCGGCCGGCATAAAAGCAAAAAAAGTAAAGGCGCCGATCGGCAGGATGAATAAGGTGAGCAAATCCGCCCTGCCGGTAGGAAACGGGGACAATAAGCCGGACAATAATTCCGCTACCAAAATTATTCCGGCGTTAATTATATTCAAACTTACATTCGGGTGAGTTAAATCAAATCTGCCGCCCCAAAAAGTTAAGTTAAACTGTTCCGGGTGCGGCGGCATCCATTTATAAATCAAGTGGAAATCGGCCCCTTCCAAGCCGGTAGTAAAGATCCGATAAAGCATCAACATCACCATTAATTGAAAGAAAATATTAATTGCCGACATTACTACCACCCGGCGGTTGCTTTTCATTAATTTCTTCATTTCTGCTTTTTCTTTTAACGGTTCTTTGGCATAAAGTTTTTGGATTTCTTTAATTTTTTCGGAAATATCATGCCTTTCTTTTGCTCCCCTGGAAGAGGAAATAGAAATTGGCAGCCATAAAATTCGAAACACAATCGTGAACACAATCACCGCGTTGCCCATGTCCGTATATTGGGGTACAGTTTTTCCCAAGAGCCAGTAAATCCCCACCAGTAAGTTAAAAAACGGCTGATAAATAAACTGGGTAAATAACCCCATGAGATTATTGTATCAAGTATAATAACTTAATGAAATCTCTTCTTCACTTAACCGTCAAAGAGATAAAAACCGGCGCCTTAAAAACGATTTTGCCGGAATTATACGAATTAAAAAAGGTTTACGAGACCGGTTCCTGGCATAATCACCAGCAGGTTTTTGAGCACATTCTTCGAGTTTTTTCTTATTTAAAAAAATATTCCCGGAACAATTTACTGTTATGGGCAGGATTACTGCATGATATTGGCAAAAAAGACAGCATTGCTAATCATGTTTTAATCGGCGCCCGCAAGGCGGAAAAAAT
>Ga0075694_129_pt1 | contig 9928 bp, 12 predicted proteins | sample RifGroA2_FD_67695 | JGI IMG/M metagenome (GOLD analysis project Ga0075694, IMG submission 67695) | Microgenomates (Beckwithbacteria) bacterium GW2011_GWA2_43_10
CGTTTTAATCTTTTTCCCTTTCAGATAAAAAGTCACCCCCACTACTTTTCTTTCCTCTCTGCCTAACGCACTCCGGTAACTTCTTTCCCATAGAATATTTTCCGGATCGATCAAACCCAGTTTCCTGGCTAAATCTTCATCGATCGAACTCCTAAACGCCCCGGTGTCAATCTTGACCTTTATTTGATGTTTTTCTCCCAAAAAATTATCAATCTCCACGTCTTCAAAAATACCGATATTTAACCACCCTCCCTGGATCGACTCATCTTCATCCCGGGAGGCAAACAACTGCTTGCCGATATTAATCCCCTGTTTAACTGTTTTAACCCGCAAACCCTCCACCCGCTCCAACCGTCTTTTCAAACCCGCTCCGTTTGCCAGCTGAATCTTTAACCCCGGCTGGGCGTTAACTTCCAAAACCATCGGTGTGCTCTTCAGTTTGCCCGACTTGGTTTTCTTAGGCTGGAGGGCAATATCTACCCGGCAATAACCCAATCCCACCGCCTCGGCAGCTTTTACCCCCAACTCCAGCACTTCATCCCAACGGGGAATCCGCACTCCTTTTAGCCGCCGCCTGGTCTCCGGAAAAAACTTCACTTCGCTGGTATACTTCACTGCCTGGGTGGTTACGCCGCTGGCCATATCGATCCCGCAGGCAATCGCCCCTTGGAACATATTCGCCTTGCCGTGCGACTCTTTTGTCGGCAAGCGCAAAAAGGCCATCACCGGCACTTTATTAAACACCAGCACGCCTACGTCCGGCGTTCCCTGACAGCTGATCGGTTCAAATCTCGGGTGGACCCGCACCCGCTCTTCAATAAACGCTCTGTCCGGCAAATCCAGCATTGAATACTTGCCGGCCAGAATATCTAAAATATGTAAACGCAAATCGTTAACCGTCACCTTAGTGCCATCCACCGTCATCCATTCCCCGGCAAACTCGCCGCCATGATCGATCACCAAAATGCCTTCTCCGCCCAACCCTTGGCTCGGTTTAATCACAAAACTATCCGGCAGTCTGGTAAAGTCAAAACTTTCCACCACCCTTTCGTTCTTAAATATCCGGTAAAGTTTTGGCACCGGTACCTTGGCTTTTTTTAAAATCGATTTGGTCAGCAACTTCGAATCCGCCGCTCTTTTCCCTTTGCCGGAGTTATATTTCGACTGATATAGATGATTGCGGGCATTCATGCCCAGAATGTCTGATAATTTTGTCATACAAAATTAATTTACAATGTTAATGTTTGAAAATTGAATAATTGGGATTTCATTGAAAATTGGGTTTTGAAAATTGAAAATTATTTAAGTAACTGCTTAAATTTTACTATCTCCAGCGCCCTTAAACCAACATATCTTCCCACATAAGTATCAAACAAGGCAATTAACAGCAAAGAAATTTCCGGATTCAACAAAACTAATTTCTGCACCCAATTAGTTTTTAAAATCACTGCCCCGATTATGGCCATCACTATTGTCTGCACCATCACCAGAGTCGCTTCATGCCGGCTTTTACCTGTCTGCACTTCAATAAAATTCTCGGTCAGAAGCATTAAAATTAAAATCGGAAAAATAGACACCGCGCTTAAACTGCCCAAATTAATATTGACTGCTCCCAACAGCACTGCCAGTACTGCCGCCGATACCAGCCACATCATTAAGGCCATCCGCGGCAAATACTGCAGTTTTAATCTTTCGGTAACTTTCCTGGCCAAACTGGCCCCCAAAAACACCACCGCAAACATGATAATTCCTACCTTAATGCCGGTGGCCACAAAGGCCACGGATAACATCGCCGGCACAAAAATCCCAAAACCGGTTAAACCGATCAAGTGCCTGGCCGCGGCAATCAAACCGGCCACCAGCGGAAACAATAAGACTAAAACAATCGTGTTTGCCGACACCCCTTTACTTACCGCCTGCCTGATCGCCTGCTGCAGCCAATTATTCCAATTGAGCTTGCCAATCTTTTTTTCCTCTAAATAACCCTCCAGCCTGCCCTTGACCGCCGAAGTCCGCTCGGTAATATCCTGTTTGGTCACCGCTTCAATACTTAAAGTCCCGGCCGACCCGCCTAGACTCGCGCTAGTCGAGGCTGGCGTTGCCTCGGCGCTGGCTGTTGCCTCCAGCGCCTCAGCCTTTGGCTGAGACAAAATCAACAATAAAAAAATGGTTGGAAAAATAACCAGCCAGCGCTTCATGGCCGTATTATACCGTATCTCCGCCAGCTGGCGGATTATTTCAACTCCGCGTCAATCGCCGCCTTAACTCCTTTTGGAAATTTTTTCGCATAGCGGTTCATTTTCTTTACATTCATCCGCCGCCAATCCAGCTCTTCCCGATTCAAATAGGCTTTGCCTAAAACCGCAAAATACATCAAATCCACCAGCGCTTTTTCCGGCTCGGCCGTGGGTATGCCGTCAATCAGCCGCCAGCCGAAAAACAGCTCCGGCTTAATCTGGTGGTAAAAAATTCTTGTTTTCCTTAAATTCAGTCGTTTGCTTTTTTGTGTTGTTACCAAATGAATTTCATAAGGAATTTGGTCAATTAAATCTGCTTGGGATAAAACCGTATACAAAGATAAATAAGACGGGTAATAAATTTGGGAGGCGACTGATTCTGCCGACACAACCGCCCCTTTATACGTATATATCCCTCTTCCTAAGCGCTTTAGCGCCCCTTTTTTAACCAAACGGGCCACTACCGGATTAAGGCTTTGGCTCTTTACCGGCAGCACTTTGGCTAAATCAGCCAAAGTCAGCCAGCTTTTACCTAAAGCCTGAAGCTTGTTTAAAACTTCCCAGCTGTTCATAATTCCCCCCGCAAAAACTCTTTGGGCCAATTTTTCAAATAATTGGGCAACAATTGAGAAATTTCTCCTTTAAATTGACTCTCGTTCATATTTATTTTGGGAAACTTAACCTTCAAGCCAAGCTTCTGGCTCACCAGCCAGGCGTCAAAATAATCTCTCGGCTGGCTTCTGGTTTTTAAGGCTTTTATTTTCTCCCAATGAATCCGCTCTAAAGAATAAACATAAAGCAGGGGGTTAAAAGGGCTGGTTTCCGAACGGCAGACCCGTAAACCATAATCAGTTTTTTTAAATTGGTAATTCAATGTTGAAATTTCAATTTTAATCGATATTGGCTGACTTAATAAATCGCTTTTTAACGTTAGTAAACCAAAAACCGTCAGTCTTTTTTTATAACAATCCTTTATCGTCATTGCCGGATATCTCCTGAGTAATTTATCTAAAAAATCTCTGAATTCATTAAACTCGAAGCTTCTTTTCTGGCTGAAGTCCAGATCTTTAGAAAATCTGGGCGACTGGAAACACAATCTAAGAGCGGTTCCGCCTTTAAAAATAATTTCTCGGCTTAAAGGCATCTGGCTAAGCTCCTGCAGGATTAACATTTCCGTCTCTTCCCTTATTATTTCTACCCGGGAAATATCTAAAGAATCACTTAATTTCTCTAACGCCAAACCATCCATAACTATTCTTAGAATATTAACAATTTTGTTAATAAACTAAGAAGACTATATCATTTCTTCAACGCCTCGTCAATCGCCGCCTTAAACTGAACAAATGGCTGCGCTCCTACCAAAATCTTAGCGTTAATCACAAAACTGGGCGTACCGCCCAAGCCGGCCTTTTTGGCCAAGGCCGCATCCGCTTCCACTGCCGCTTTCTGTTCTCCGTTAGTTAAACACTGGCTAAACTTAGCGTCATTAAGACCTAAAGTCGTCGCATATGCGGCAAAACTTTTGCTAACATCAGTTTCTTTTGACCAACTATCCTGATTGGCAAATAACTGATCGCCATACTTAAAGTACTTGCCCTGGGCCCCGGCGCACTTAGCCGCTTCCGCCGCCGCTTGGGCAAACTGATGAAATTCTAAAGGCAAATCCCTGACAATATATCTCACCTTGCCGCTGGCAATATACTCTTTTTCAATTTGAGCCATTGTCTCTTCCGCATACCGCTTGCAAAACGGACACTGATAATCGCTAAATTCCACCATTGTTACTTTGGCATTTTTCTCTCCTTTAACCGCCATTGGATTTTTCACCATTTCCTGCCAAACTTCTTCGCTCACTTCTTGCGGCTCTTCCGGAGCGCTCGGCGCTTGGACGCTTGGCTGCACTGTCGGAGTTTCCTGATTACTTTTCAACATCTTCAATTGCGTCCACATACTGCCGATGGCAAATGCCGCTACCACCAACAACCCCACCAATAAAGGCTGGAAAGCTTTTTTCACCTCTGCCATATCAACCTCCTTTTCTATCTATTTTATTTTTTTAACAACAACCCACTATATCAAATTTCCCCGCACAAATCAGCCTCAATTCTCGAAAAACCATGTAAAATCCCAGCCCTAATCATCTATGTCGAGCCGGCATTAACCGGCACAACAGGTTGTGGAGCTAATTTTTCCAGAGTTTGCACTAAAGGCCCTAACTCATCTTTATAGTCTGTATCATCAGTAATTATCCTAAAATTTTCTGCGGCAGTTTTAGCCGCCGCCGCATAAGTTGGATCCAAAAACTCTCTTAAGGCATTAAATCATCTGCCAGCCACTATTTACTTCCTTCTACATCTTTTTCGTTTAAATCCTTAAGTTTTTTCTGGAAAAATTCAAGAGCCTGGGAAATCTTCTCCGCAACTCCCTCCACTGATTTTACCTTATAAAATTTATATTTATCAAGACTGATACCTATTAAATAACTTAATTCTTCCCCTAAATCACATTCTGCAAAATCTGCCCTTCTTTCCATCAGAAACTTTTCCATTTGTTCTATAGCCGCCGTTGCTGACGCCTTATCAATCGCCGTTTCGCTTTTACCTCCGCTTACAACCTCGGCTAAGGTCATCACTCCGGTTGTCACCCGTTTTACTACTAAATAATTCCGCTCTGCTTCATTCATTCCTCTAGTGATTTCTTTCCGGGTTGTGCTTAAGGCGTTTATTTTCCCTAAACCCGCCCATCTATCTTTCTGCTTTAAACCTTCTTCTATAACTGGTTTATTTGTTTCAACCCTCTCCAGCTCTTGCCTTGCCAACTCCTCCCAGAAAGTCCAATACTTTACAGCAGTTTGACCTTCCAATTCCTTTTTCTCTTGAAGTGTGGCTTCTATTTCTCTTTTCTGGCTTCTGAACAGCCTGACTAGATTGTAACCATCATACGCAGGATCGCTTGATTCAATCATGTCAAATCCTTCAGCAATTACTTTATCCCAACCCTTTTCTTCTCTCAATTCCACCAAATCTCGCACCCGCTTCCATCTCTCGTTAATATCATAAACTTCTCGCTGAGCTTTATTAATATGGCCAAGATCATGGCAAACTTCACTAACCGCTTCATTACCGCCTATATTTCCTACCTCTGCCATATAAATATTTATCTTCCCCTGGGCCGCCTCCAAAGCCGGCCAAACCGGTGGCAGTTCCGCTTTAATCCCTGCTTCTGCTATCTTCGCTAAAGACTCCCTCAAATCGGCTATTTCCGGCTCAAAAATATCGGCAATAAAATTCTGCCATTCTTCCTTACCGCGTGGGCGGCTTTTATCTTGACTTAAATCCAGCGCCGCCAGCAACAGTGACACCCGAGTTCTATTTAACTCTGGATATCTTGATTGATAGCCACTTTTGAGGTATTTAACAACCTGCTCCTCTGCTTCCTTATCTACGCTTTGTTTATCTTTTTCGCTAAAAGTCCGCATGGCAGCCTTGGCAACGGAAAAAGCCGGCGCTTTCCGCACCCATTGCTGCGATGACTTTCTTTCGTCATGTTCAAGGGCTGGATCAGAACCATAATATTTATCAACGATTTTCCATAATAAGGAATTGTCTGCCGAATTTTCCCCGCCGCTCACCTGCCACACTGCCTCAGCTATCTGCCCCAACTCCGCTAATGGGCAAGTTTTTACATATTCCGCTATCCTTTCCCCATCCGGCAAATTTCTCCTAATAAAATCCTGCAAATCATTACCAGGTTTACCTTCTGCCGGCACAGAAGCAGAAGCCTTCTGTTCTCCAGAATCATTTGGTGTAAATTCTTTAAATATATCTGGCATAGTTATAATCCTGAACGCAGCCGCATCGCTTTCACCACCCGGTCCACCGCCAATATATACGCCGCCATCCGCGGATTGATTTTTTTAGTTTGGTAAATCTGCCACACCTCCCCAAAGGCTTTATCCATAATTTTCTTTAATTTTTTCATGCAAAACCTCGTCCGCTTCCGGCGTCACCGGCCCGTTGGCCATCTCAATAATGTATTTCGCCTTGATTTTCCCGGCATTATCTTGGGTAATCTGGTTTTCCAACGCCGCCGGCACTAAAACATCTACCGGCAATTCCAATAATTCTTCGTTGGTTATCTTTTTATTTTGATACTCTCCGCCCTTGGAATTTGACCAAGCCACAATCTGATAACCGGCTTTTTTAGCAAAATTAATAAACCACGAACCGACGTTGCCCACCCCCTGAACCGCAATCGTAATATTTTTCGGAAGGATCCGACCCTTCCATGTTTTCCTTAATTGCTCCAGTACATAAACTCCGCCCAAACCGGTTGCTTCGGTCCGGCCCAAAGACCCGCCCAATTCCAGCGGCTTGCCGGTAATCACCCCCGGCTCATGCCTGCCGATAATTTTTTCATACTCGTCCACCATCCAGGCCATTTCCCTGCCGGAAGTATTCACGTCCGGCGCCGGCACGTCTTTCCAAGGACCGATATGCTTGGCAATTGCCTGAATATATACCCGTGACAATCTTTCCAGCTCACCCTCGCTCATACTCTTCGGATCGCAGGTTATCCCGCCTTTCGCTCCGCCGAAAGGAATCCCCACTACCGAACACTTCCAGGTCATCCACATTGACAACGCTTTCATTTCGTCTTCGCTGACATTGGGATGAAAGCGAATCCCCCCTTTATACGGACCAACCGCATCATTATGTTGCGACCGAAACGCCTTAAAAGTTTGGTATTTTCCATTATCCATTTTTATTCTTAAATCAGCCTTAATCACTCTTTTTGGGGACTTTAATTCCTCCAGGATCCGACCCTGTAGGTTAATATATTTAGCCACAGTTTCTAATTGCTTAACCGCATTCTGATAGAGATTATTCATACCCCTCCTTTGTTTTCTAAATATTTTTCCGCATCCAACGCCGCCATACAACCCATCCCGGCCGCCGTCACCGCCTGTTTATAGCGGTAATCGACCGCGTCGCCGGCCGCAAAAACCCCCTCAACGCTGGTCATTGTCGGATAGTCTTTATTTTTCCCGGTAAGAATATAGCCTTTTTCATCCAATTCTATTTGATTTTTGAAAATCTCCGTCGCTGGTTTATGGCCGATCGCCAAAAACACTCCGTCGGTTTTTAACTCCTTCCCGTTGTCCAGCTTCACTGTTTCAACTTTTTCCCTTCCCAAAATTTCTTTAATTTGCGTCTGCCACAAAATCTTAATTTTAGGATTGTTTTTCACCCTCTCGGCCATGATTTTGGAAGCCCGTAATTGATCACGGCGAACAATTAAATAAACCTGTTGAGCAAACTTAGTTAAGCTCAAAGCATCTTCGCAGGCCGCATCCCCGCCGCCAACTACCACTGTTTTTTTATCTTTGTAAAACGGCGCGTCACAGACCGCGCAGGTTGCCACCCCCCGGCCCAATAATCTTTCCTCTCCGGGAATATTTAATTTAATGTTCTCTGCTCCGGTAGCCGCGATTATTGCTCCGGCCGCATACACCCCCGAGGTGTAAGCATCTTTCACCTCGGGGGTGAAAATTTTAAACGGCCGCTTGGAAAAATCCACCCTGATTGCTTTTTTATCGATTATTTTAGTTTCGAATTTTATCGCTTGCTCCCGCATCTTCATCATTAATTCTGTTCCTAGTATTCCCTCATCCGCTCCCGGCCAATTCTCCATCATGGTCGTATAAATTAACTGCCCGCCGCTTTTTTCTCCGGCAAATAAAAGCGGGTTTAACCCGGCTCTCCCCGCATAAATCCCGGCGGTATACCCCGCCGGCCCGGAACCGATGATCACTAATTTATTCGCTTCGCTCATAAATTATTAATTTTCAATGTTAATGTTTGAAAATTGAAAATTTATAAAACTTTGCTAATAAGTTTTACCACCCCTTCTTTCCCTCCAAACCCGCTCGCCCTTTCCACTTCCTCGCCGTTTTTAAACACCACCATCGTCGGGATGCTCATAATCCCGTATTTAGCGCTGGTATTGTGATTCTTGTCAACATTCACTTTGCCGATCAGTATTTTATCTTTATATTCTTCCGCCAGCTCCTCAATCACCGGCGCCGCCTGCTGGCACGGCCCGCACCAATCAGCGTAAAAATCCACCAATACAGGCAACGAACTTTTTAACACTTTCTCTTCAAAATCTTCATCAGTTAAAATTATTGCCGGCATATTTTCTCCCTTTATAGCTTTTATAATGATTATGTTATTTATAACAGTTATTCCCGATTTTTTGAAGCTCTACTCGATCACCGTCCCCTTAAATTCTTTTCCATCCAAAATCTTTTCCAAATTCTCCAGATTATGGCCGTTGCAGATAATCACTTTCAGCTTGATTTTTCCGGCCAGTTTCGAGGCCACCGGGTCAAACGGCGAGTTCAGACCCGGCTTCCAGTCTTTGCCCACCAGCCCGATCAACTCCTCCCAGCTCATCTTGGCAATCGGCCGGGCGTCTTTAAATGGTTGACCAACCCGGCTTCCAGCCGCCGCAGACCACCACCGGATAGTTGACCGCGTTTTTATCCACCATATCAAAATGTTTCAAGATCCACGGATAGGCCACATCCCTGAAAATCGTCCTAAATAAATGGGCGTTTAACCGGGTGGCGTGAATTCCCAACCAGTCCAGATCCTCGTCGGTCAAGTTGCGGCCGGCCGCCTGCTTGGCCGCGTCGCGATACTGCCGGGCAGTATAACCGCCGCCGGCCACAATAAAAAATCGCCTCTTTTTGGCGATTTGTTTTCTGATAAAGGCTTCAAAATCATGCAGATATTGGATATCAATCCGGTTATCCTGGTCGTTGGGAGCAAAGACTGAACCGCCGACGGACAGCACAAAAGAATTTTTGAGTTTAGTCAAAATCATTTCCGCCCCATTATGAAGCCAGCGGCCGTTAAAATCAACCCCAGGCTGATTGCCTGGGCCACATTAATACCGCTAATCGTCCAGGCCTCTATTCGCAAAAACTCTAGGAAAAACCTTCCCAAACCATAAAGACCTAAATAAATAATAAACTGATTTTTCTTAACGACTTTTAGTAACACTAAAAAAATTACTAGACACCACAAACTTTCATACAACCACAGCGGGTGGAATTTTTCATATTCCCAAACAGACAACAGCCGGTTTTCCGGCCGGATATAAATTCCCCAAGGCAAATCAGTCGGCTGGCCGTACAGCTCCTGGTTAAAATAATTCCCCCATCTGGCAATCGCCTGCCCCAAGGGCAATCCCACTGCCCCCGCGTCCAATAACGGAAGGATCCGACCCTTCCGTTTTTTAACATAAATCCATAGACCGATCACCCCGCCTAAAATTCCCCCGTAGATCCCCATTCCCCCCCGCCACACTGCCGGAATTTCCAGTAAATGCTGACTATAATAACTCCACCAGTCAATTACATGATATATTCTCGCCCCAATCACTCCCAGTCCCACCGCCCAAAAGACTGCATCCCAAGCATGCTTATCTTTTTTTCCTGCCCGCCTAGACTCGGCGAGGCTGGCCGCCCACGCGCCCGCCAACACCCCCAAACCGATCATTAAACCGTAAAGATGAAACACTGCGGTAATTATACCACCAACGGTTACGGAAAAAGATTCTTAGGCATTATTAAATTATTCAGCTGCTCGCCCCACCCGACCAATGATCTTTGACCTTTATTC
>Ga0075694_133_pt1 | contig 9649 bp, 8 predicted proteins | sample RifGroA2_FD_67695 | JGI IMG/M metagenome (GOLD analysis project Ga0075694, IMG submission 67695) | Microgenomates (Beckwithbacteria) bacterium GW2011_GWA2_43_10
TTAAATCGGTTTCTTTGTAATCAATTTTTTTAATTCCGTTTGTGCAAAAATAGCATCCTTTCATAGTGATAACATCAATTTTTTAAAAAGGTATGTCGTCGGGATTATTATTGTCGTCCGGATATTCTATCGTGTCGAGCGTTTCTTCTTTTTTCGCGCTGCCGCTGTTGTTGAAACTGTTCCCGCCATGGTTCGGGTTGCCTCCTTTTTTCGGGCCGAATTGAAAATTGTCTATTACTATTTCGGTGCGGGAGCGTTTCGCGCCGTCTTGCCCATCCCATGTTCTTGTCTGTATTCTGCCTTCTATAAAAATCATACTGCCTCTTGTAAGATATTGTTTTATGACTTCCGCCTGTTTTCCGAAAGACACAATATTGTGAAATTGCACCTCCTGCTGTTTTTCGCCGGCCTGATTCAGCCACGTTCTGTTTGTCGCCACCGAAAAAGAAACTACAGATTTGCCGGACGGAAGCGTGCGAAGCTCTGGATCGCGAGTTAAATTGCCGATAATCAGCGCTTTATTTAAATTCATATGGCGTTATTTTTGTGTTTAGTTTAATAATTTTTTTAATTTTCGCCCAAGAGCTCTTCTATTTTTTTGTCTATATCCTCTTCTTTTACCGCTACCGCGTTCTCTGTTGATTTATTTTCAGTAGCTGTCGTTCCTTCTTGTTTTGTTTCTGGCATTTGCATTGAATCTGTTTTAGGAACGTCCGTTAGTTTTATTCTCGGGACTGTTTTTCTAGTAGCTTCTTGTTTTGTTTTGATAACCAAAAATCTTAATACAGCAGGCAGTTTATCGAAATATTCCTTGAAGTCTTTGAGTAGTTCCGTTTTTAAGGTGAACTTTATCCAACTAAATACCGCCGCGTCTTCTTTTTTAATGCGGTAAGATAACGATTGTCTTTTTGGCGTTCCTGTGGATATAATCAGGCCATTTTTCTCAGCGATAAAATTTCTCAAATTTTCCGAAAAAGACAAAACTTCCTCGTCTTTTAAGGCTGAATTCAAGAGGTATCCTATTTCGTATAACTGTGTTTCTTTTTCCACGATTTTTTTATGCTATCATATTTTCCCGATTCCGCAAGAGCAATGGTATAATAACAAGAATGGTTCTCAACCCAAACGTTTTTAGAGCATACGATATAAGGGGGCTTTATCCTGCCGAATTGAATGAGGATTTTTTTTACGATTTGGCGAAAGGTTTCTGCTCTTACTTGTTAGAAAACAAAAAATACTTTTTTCTGCGAAGACCGAAGATAGTGGTGGGGCAGGATTTGCGCGCCAGCTCCTCTTTTTTGGCCGACGCTTTTATTGACGGCGTTTTGGATTTCGGTTTCGATATCGTTGATATAGGCAGCGCGACAACGCCGATGTCTGTTTACGCCGTTCATACACTGAATTGCGTAGGCGGGGCGATAGTTACCGCTTCCCATAATGCTCGCGATTACAACGGAATTAAATTTTTAGACAAATCGTGCAGGTATATAGGAGGCGAGGAATTTTTAGAATTTTTTAACCGAATTAAATCAAAAAATAATTACAAATCCAAGCGCGGGAAATACAAAGAAACCGATATCTCATTTTCTTATCTGGATTTTTTGACTCGCGGTTTGAAATTGAAGAGAAAATTAAAAATAGTCGTAGACGCTTCCGGTGGTGTCGCCGGCTTGTTTTTAAATAATTTTTTAAAAAAAATGAAGGTTGATTACATTCCTTTGTTTTTTGAAAGCGATCCGTTTTTTGAAAAACACAATCCCAATCCATTGCTTTTGGAATCGCAATTTTTCGTAAAAGAAAAAATAAAAGAAACAGGCGCCGATTTCGGTGTAATTTTCGACGGGGACGCGGATAGAATTGTTTTTGTGGACGAAAAATCCGATTGTATAAGGGGCGACGCGGCGGGCGGTATTGTTGCCGACAGTTTTTTAAAAAAGGGAGATGCTCTCGTGCGCGATATCGTGTCCACGATGTCTTTGGAAGAACATTTTGAAAAAAAGGGCGTAAAAAACATAATTTCGAGCGTAGGCCGTTTTTATATGCGAAAAGCTATGGAAAAAAACAAGGCTGTTTTCGGCTCTGAAATGTCCGGCCATTATTATTTTAAGAAACTTCACTATTCGGAATCGGCTTTTCTAACACTAAGGCTGGTTTTAGAAGCGCTTGATAAAAATCCGAGCCTTCAGATTTCCGATTTAGCAAAACCTTTTTTGAAATATTTTCATTCCGATGAAATTTTTTTCCCGCTGGTTAGTAGTGATGCGTGGCCGAGTATTTTGGAAAAAATTAAAAAACAATATCAAACTGGCCGTCAAAGTTTTGGTGATGGGATTAAGGTTGAGTACGAAGATTGGTGGTTTGTGCTAAGGCCGTCCAACACGGAGCCTGTCGTGAGGCTTTGTGTTGAAGCGACAAATCAGAATCTTTTTGAGGAAAAGAAAAAAGAGATTTTTAAACTTCTATTATAACAGGCAAGACCATGGGACGGCGTTTTGTTTTTTGGAAGAGAAATTTACCGACCCGTTCTTTTATTTGGTCTTTAATATAAGATATGTTAATCGGGTGCATATTGGCGCTCGATTCCTCAACTATTTTTCTTACAAGAAGCCGTGTTGACTTCAGGAGATCTTGTGATTCTTTAAGATACACGAAACCGCGGGAAATAATATCGGGCGAACCCTTAACTTTTCCGGCCAAAGAATCTATCACGGCGATAATCACGAAAATTCCGTCTTGCGCCAGCATCTGCCTGTCGCGCAAAACCACTTCTTTCACGTCGCCGACTCCAAGCCCGTCGACAAAAATATATTCAATCGGTATTTTTTGCTGATTTACTTTTACTCCCTTGCGACTCGCCTGCACAACACTGCCGTTGTCTACCACAAAAATATTTTCTTTCGGAAACCCTATTGAAATCGCCACTTTGGCGGCTTCGCGCAAAAGATAATGGTTCGCGTAAACGGGCATCAGATACTTCGGTTTTACCTGCTGAATAATTAGTTTGATATCTTCAATTAGGCCGTGTCCGCCACCGTGAACATCCATAATTTCTTTGTGTATTACGTTATCGCATTGGCGATATAGATTGTCTTTGAGGCGCTGAATACTGCGTTCATTCCCCGGGATGACAGAAGAGGAAAATATTACCGTGTCATTTTTTTCAATTTGAATATAGCGATGTTCGCCGTTGGCGATGCGCATAAGCACCGCGCGGTCTTCTCCTTGCGCTCCAGTGCAGATGATGATGATTTTATCCGCAGGGTATCTGTCTACGTCTTTAATGTCTATCAGCGTTGTCGGATTGAATTTGATATAACCGAATTTTTTGGCGATTTCAACGCTTGTTTTCATTGAATAACCGTCTAGCGCCACTTTTTTGCCCATTTTTTCGGCTATTTCTATTATCCAAATAACTCGTTCAATCATTGAAGAAAACGTGGCGATAATCACTCGGCCTGGCACGTCTTGCACGATTTGGCTTATGTTTTTGTATATTTCTCGTTCTGAAATTTGGTGGCCTTCCTTAGTAGAACCTATGCTTTCCATCATTAGAACAGACGGTTTGTTGCGCTGATTCCATTTGGCCAAATCGGAGTAATTTGTTGGGTCGCCGTTTACGGGGTCTAAATCATAACGCCAGTCGCCCGGATGTATAATATTAACTACCGGTGTTTGTATAATTACTCCGAGCGCGTCCATAATACTGTGCGTTGCCGTGAAGAAATTTATTTTAATGTCGCCGCAACCGATGCTTTGGCTGGCCGATGTTACTTCTCTGGCATCAAGATATTTAAGAAGCTGGGCTTCTTCAAGTCGTTTGCGTACAAGAGCCAGTGTCATGCGCGAAGCGTAAACAGGAGGCCATCCAAGTTTTGAAAGCAAATGGGGCACGGCGCCGATATGGTCCAAATGGCCGTGGCTTAGAACAACAGCCCTTATGTTTTTTTCCTTGCCTCGCAGGTATCTGTCGTCTGGAATGATATAATCGATGCCGAGCATTTCTTCTTCCGGAAATTGCAAACCCATATCCAAAATCACGATGTCTTGCCCGTACTCAAACACCGTCATGTTTCGGCCCACTTCTTCCATCCCGCCAATCGGAATGATTTTAAGCGATTCTTTTAATTCTTTTTCTTTTGCCACTTTTTTTTCTGCGTATATTTTTTTTATTGTCATATTTTAATGTTAAATAATCGCATGCCGGAGGAGGGATTCGAACCCTCACACCCTTCAGCACACGGCTCTGAACCGTGCGTGTCTACCAATTCCACCACTCCGGCGAATAGAATTTTACGTTTTAAATGTTATCCGATAATTTCCACGTTTTTTTAGTTTCGATATACCAATTATGAATATTGATGAACCTATCTGATGGCATCACTATCTTGTCTCCGTTTATGCTTTTTACATAGTTCGGCAAAAGGTAAATAAAATCGGGTGAATATAAAAAAATGGCCGCCACGTCTTTATTTATTTCTTTTTGGAACTGTTCGTATTTCGCTTCTCTTTTGTTTTGGTCGAAAATAGCGCGCGCGTCCTCTAATATTTTATCCACGGAAATATTGGTGTAAAGCGCGATATTAAGACCTGGGTCGTTTCTTTGGGATGAATGCCAAAAAGCGAAAGGATCTGGATCTCGCGCCATACTTTCTCCAAACAGTAATGCATTGTATTTTCTTGGTCTTATCACGTTTTGTTCAAGATCGCCTATTTCGTAAACTCTAACATCTACTTTCGCGCCTAATTTTCCCCACATTTTCTTGAGTAATTGCGCTGTTTGGCTCAGTTCTTCAACGTTTGAAGTTGAAAGAGAAAATTCCAGTTTTACAGTCTCTTTTTTCTTGTTTTTTGCTGTGGTAGTTTTTTCTCTAACTCCTTCCTTGTTCATTTTCCAGCCCGCCTTTTCAAGGATAGTTTTAGCTTGCGCAAGATTTTTTTCATAATTTTTTTCTTTTTCTCCGTTAATCTCCCGTGTTGCCGGAGGAAGCGGATTGTTCAACGCTACTCCAAAACCCTTAAGCACCTCTTCTACTATAAGTTCCTTATCTACGCCTAGATCAAGCGCGCGTTTTACTTCTTTGTCTGTGAAAATTTTTGCGTTGTCTTGATTAAAAAATACCCCAAAAACTCTTGGGAGAAGATAAGTTTTTAAAACAGATTCTTCTTTTTTAATGTCCGCAACGTTTTTTGGCGACACAGCGCTTAGGCTGTCTATTTCATTTCTCTCATAGCCGTCTATGAGTTTATTTTCCGACGGGTAAAATTTCAGAATTAGGGTTTCTATATATGGCTGATGGAGCGCGAAATTTTTATTGGCGTTTAATGTGTAAGAAGTGGTGATTCCAGATGAATTCTTGGATATACTCTGGATTTTATAAGGACCCGAACCAATCGGTTTTATATTGAAATCGCTTGAGGATAATTGTTCAATCGTTAAATCTTTCCAAATGTGTTTCGGCATAATGCCGATTGTTGTATTTTCAAGAAACGGAGCGTAAATTTTTTGAAGGCAGAATTGTACTTTTTTTTCATCTAGTTTTTCGACTGATACGCCTTCCCAGCTGGCTCTTTTGGGGCTTTTTGTTTGGTTATTTTTAATGAGGTCTATTGTAAAAACCACATCATCGGCGTTTAGCGGTTGGCCGTCGGACCATTCTAAATTTGGTTTCAAATTGAAGGTATAACAAAGGCCATCGTTGCTTATTTCGTATGATTCCGCCAAATCCGGCGCTAGCTGACTATTTTCCGAAACGCGCATAAGTCCAGAATAAATGAGCGTTGTTAAATCCCTATCCGTGTCGGATATTGCTAAAATTGGGTTGATGAAACGCGGAGTGCCGACAATTCCTTCTTTTAAAATTCCGCCTTGAGTCGGTATCTCCACGGCGAAACTTTTATCCGCCTTGTATAATAGCGCCAGCAAACCCACTAAGATAACAGCCGAAAGAGCGACAAAAACCATTTTTGCTCGTGGCGACAACGTCTTAACAACATACCGTAACCGCAATTCCAACCAACTAATTTTGGACTGATATGACTTGAGAAACTTCACGCTTATTTAAGTGGCAGGGCGATGAAGGTAGAAAAAAGAAATAAAAGCACGGCTACCATCAAAAGAAAGGATACGATAATCTGCGCGATGGACAGAATACCATGAAGGTTAAACATTATTTTATAGTATAGCGCAAGGGCAAAAAATGTCAACCACCCGTACGGGATGTTGGCAAGGGGCTTGACATTGTGGTAATTGTTTCTAAGATACTTAATGTAATAACATAAAATTTCTAAATATATGGCGGAGAAAAAAACAATAATCAAACCTTTGGCCGACAGGGTGCTTGTGGAGCCATTGTCCGAAGAAGACAAAATGACCACAACGAAAGGCGGCATTGTGATCCCAGAAACAGTAGACAAAGATAGAATGGAAAGGGGTAGTAGAGGTATTGTAGTTGAAGTTGGCCCGGGTAAATTATCTAAAGAAGGCAAAATAATTCCTCCTTCTGTGAAAAGGGGCCAGATGGTTATTTTTTCCGAATTCAGCGGAGACAAGATAAAAGTCGCAGGCAAGGAATATTTTATTGTAAGTGAAAACAATATATTAGCAGTAATCGAGTAATTTTATACTATGGCGAAGCAAATAATTTTTGACCAAAAAGCGAGAGAGGCTCTTAAGAGAGGTGTGGATATTCTGGCCAATACTGTAAAAATAACGCTGGGGCCGAAAGGCAGAAATGTGGTGCTCGGCAAAAGTTACGGCTCTCCGGAAATCACGAACGATGGCGTGACTATTGCCAAAGAAATCGAACTTGAAGACAAAATTGAAAATATGGGCGCCGAGATAGTGAAAGAAGTTTCCAGTAAAACGAACGATGTCGCCGGCGATGGCACCACCACTGCCGTGGTTTTGGCGCAAGCGATAATTAAGGAAGGTTTTAAGTACGTTACCATGGGAGTTAATCCGGTTGGTTTGCGAACAGGAATTGAAACAGCGGCGGAAGAAATGGTTTCCGCTTTGAAAAAAATGGCAACTCCGATTAAAAACAGAAACGAAATTTTGCAGGTTGCCACCATTTCCGCGGAATCAAAAGAGATAGGAGAAATTATCGCCGACACTTTTGAAAAAGTGGGGAAAGACGGAGTTATCACCGTTGAAGAGTCGCAGTCTTTCGGGATTGAAAGTGAATTGGTTAAGGGATTGCAGTTTGATAAAGGATATGTTTCTCATTATATGGTTACCAACGCCGAAAGAATGGAAGCTGTTTATGAAAATCCGAGCATTTTAATTATAGACAAAAAAGTTTCCGCTATAAGCGAAATTTTGCCGCTTCTTGAAAAAGTTGCCCAAACCGGCAAAAAAGATTTGGTTATCATTGCCGAAGATATAGAAGGCGAGGCTTTGGCGACTTTGGTGGTTAATAAAATTCGCGGCACATTCAATACTTTGGCAGTCAAGGCGCCGGGCTACGGAGACAGAAGAAAAGAAATGCTCGAAGATATTGCCATAGTTACCGGCGGAAAAGTTATTTCGGAAGAAACAGGAATGAAACTGGAGAAGGCTGAACTCGATATGTTTGGCGGCGCGAGAAAAATTATAGCGACTAAAGACAATACCACAATCATCGGCGGGAAAGGAAAAAAACAGGAGATAGACCAAAGAATACAACAGATAAAATCTCAAATTTCCCAAACCGATTCCGATTTTGAAAAAGACAAGTTAAGTGAACGATTGGCGAAACTTTCAGGAGGCGTGGCTATCATAAAAGTGGGAGCCGCCACAGAAACGGAAATGAAATACAAGAAATTCAAAATTGAAGACGCTAAAGAAGCCACAAAAGCGGCCATCGAAGAAGGAATTGTGGCGGGAGGTGGCACAGCCTTGCTTAAGGCTGGCGCGATTGTTTCAAAAAATTATAGCGACGGGAAAATAAAATTGCCTTCAAAAGATATCGCTCGCGAATTTGAATCAGGATTTAATATTCTGCTTCGCGCGATAGAAGAGCCATTAAGGCAGATTGCTGAAAATGCAGGGAGAGAAGATTCTATGGCTATCGTAAAAACAGTAAAAGAGGAAATTGGCAAAAGCTTGTCTTCAAACGCCGGTTACGACGCCCGCGCCGATAAAATTGTGCCGGATATGATTAAGGCGGGCATTATTGACCCTCTTAAAGTAACGCGTTCCGCTTTGCAGAATGCCGCATCTGCTTCGTCTATGCTTTTAACTACTGAAGCGGTGGTTGCCGATTTGCCCGAAAAGAAAGAAAACAACCCGCGCGGCGGAGGAATGCCCGGAGGGATGGGGATGGATTATTAAAAGCTTAAAGAACGTCAAAGAAACTGGGTTTCCGTTTGGAAACCCAGTTTCTTATTTTCTTTGTTGTGCGGAGTTTTGTTTTTGTGATATAATACAAACATTATCATTTTAAACTTATAAATTTATGGGCACTACAACAATCGTTATTTTATCGGCAATATGCAACACGAAAGCGGAGTTTTGGAAGGTGTTACAAAAGCGAGAACGGAAGCGATGTCTTCTTCCGGCAGTACTGTTGAGCGCGCGCAAAAAGAAAACGCTTTGTCGGGAGTTTTAAAAAGTTTGTTCGCTGTGGCGGAAAATTACCCGGATTTGAAAGCCAATACCAATTTCTTGCAATTGCAAAGCGAACTTTCCGACACGGAAAATAAAATTCAGGCCGCCAGAAGGTTTTACAACGGCAATGTGCGCGATTTGAACATCAAAATTGAATCGTTTCCCTCAAATGTCATCGCTGGTATTTTTAATTTTTCTAGAATGGAATTTTTTGAGGTTGAAAATGCCGCGGAAAAAGAGCCGGTGCGGGTGAAATTTTAAAAAATTTCGCGATGAGCTTATATACCCAAAAAGATTCAAATATAAGGAAAACTTGGTTTTTAATGACCTTGTTTCTGGTTGTTGTTATCGGGCTGGGCTGGGTTTTTGGCCGCCTTTATCAAAACCCCGCGATAGTGGCTTTTGCGGTGCTTTTCAGTTTGTTTATGAATTTTTTGAGCTACTGGTATTCGGATAAAATTGTTTTGCGCATCAGCAAGGCCGAAGAAATAAAAAAAGAAAACTCGCCGGAAATTTATAATATTGTTGAGAATTTATCAATCACGGCCGGATTGCAAACGCCGAAAATTTATTTGATGAACGAGAGCGCCATCAACGCTTTCGCGACAGGCAGAGACCCGAAGCACGCCGTTGTGGTCGTAACAAGAGGAGTGTTAGAAAAATTAGACCGTTCGGAGATTGAAGGCGTAATAGCCCACGAAATGTCGCATATCGGCAACAGGGATATTTTGCTCTCAACAGTGATTGTGGTTTTAGTCGGTTTCGTGGCGCTCCTGTCTGATTTCTTTTTGCGGACGTCTCTTTGGGGAGGGTTCGGCGGACGAGGCCGCGACAGGGAAGGTTCGGGCGGTATTATGATTGTTGTCGGTATCGCTTTGGCGGTTTTGGCTCCCTTGGCCGCTACGCTTATACAACTGTCAATTTCAAGAAAACGAGAATTTTTAGCCGACGCTTCGGGCTCTCTTTTGACACGTTATCCCGAAGGATTGGCACGAGCGCTTGAAAAAATTTCCAAAGACGTTGCGCCTTTAAGGGTGGCGAACAGAGCCACTAACCACTTAT
>Ga0075694_108_pt1 | contig 9490 bp, 8 predicted proteins | sample RifGroA2_FD_67695 | JGI IMG/M metagenome (GOLD analysis project Ga0075694, IMG submission 67695) | Microgenomates (Beckwithbacteria) bacterium GW2011_GWA2_43_10
GCGGTAAAAAGACTACCGGGTAAGCTTTCAATGCTGACGGGTTTGAGAGCGTGAAATTCTAATGATGTTAGAATCTGCTTTAAATTTCCGCCGAGCAGAAAAAAAATGACAATAGGGATAATCAAGGCTAAAAGGAAGTTTGCAAGAAAAATAAATAAACGCTGGGGGCGGTCTTGACGCCAGAGAACTAAAAGAAAATAGGGAAAGAAAATAATTGGATATATTTTCATAGCAGTAGCCAATCCTAAGCTGAAAGCAGAATGAGTAAATTTTTGGTGATGAAACAAATAGATGCTGAATAGTATTAATAAAGCCACAAAAGTATCAAAGCGGAAAAGTAAAATAGGACCTGTTAGTAAAAGTAGGGAGGGGAAAAGCCAAAACCGAAAAGAGGGTGAGTTTTTTTTCACTAAAATGATAGTAGTAAGGATGACGAACAAATTAATAATCAAGGCGGCAGAAAGATAAGATGAATAAGTCAGATTGTTCCAACCGGCAAGCAGGCGGGGCAGAAAAATGTAAATAAGTGTGGCGGGTAAAATCTCATTATTTTTAAGGCCGGTAAAGGAATGGTTTTTAAAAAAATACTCCATGCGCTGATACCAAACCCAGACATCGATCTCCAAATGGCCGCGCCATAAAGGATTAAGAGCCTGACGGTAAAGAATCAGCAAAACTAAAATGGTGCTGATAACTAAAACTAACTTACTGATTTTGGTAGAGAATTTCGGCCACGTGGTCATAAACAGCCTGCCAGTTATGGTTAATTGGTAATAAAACCCACTGACCGTAAAGATTGGCGGGCGGATTATAAAGCAGGGACGGAATTTCTTCACTGCTGCTCCCCTGGTCGATAATCCCGGTCCGAAGACCGGCAGATTTAATTCTTAAACTCAATTTAAGCAGATCAGGATAAGTATTGGGGGGTAAATCAGTTTTAACCGCGGTTTTAAAGGTTTTAATCAGGGCTTTAAGCTTAGCTGGATTAAGCAAAATTCGGGATGATAAAATTTTATCTTTAAAAGCCAGCAGGACCAATTGCTGGCGCTGGGCGCGGGCATAATCACTTCCCTCTTCGCCTTCGGCGTAGCGGGAGCGGACATATTTTAAAGCCGTCGGGCCATCCAGATGTTGTGGGCCGGGAGAAAATTGTAAGACTTCGTAGCGATCAGCTTCAACCGCGGCCGTTTCTTGACCGGAAATGGGATATTTTTTATCAATAAACCCATGAGGCACATTCAGGTCCAAACCGCCAATAATATCAATGGCCGTTTCAAAGCCGGAAAAATCAAGTAAGGCGGCATAGTGAACCGGTTGATTAATGATTTCGGAGGCTGCGGCTTTGGCTAACACTAAACCGCCGCCCGGCTGTTTGCTTTCGCCAAAATGGTAGGCGGTATTTAATTTGGCTGACAAAGACTCGACCCAAATGTCCCGCGGCAGAGAAATTAAAACAGTATCGGCAGTACTTAAGTTAACAGAAATAAGCATAATACTGTCGGTTAAATCCGCTCCGGCATGCGTGCCGCCGCCAATACCTAAAAGTAAAACATTAGTGCGGTCCCGGAAAGACTCCAGGACAGTAATGTCCGGATTAATTAAAGAAAGCGCGCTCTTGAATGCCGAAGCTAATTTAGGAACTAAAAAAACCAGCGAAAGCAAAACCGCGCCAATAATCAATAAGTAGATTAAAGGGCGGAAAAATAGCAAGTATTTATAAATCCGGTGTTTAAACTTAATCATAAGATGTTATGATTCTAACATGGCAGCTGACTGGCTGAAAGATTTAAACCAGGAGCAAAAACAGGCGGTAACTTATGGCGCCGGGCCGTTATTGATTTTAGCCGGGGCCGGTTCAGGCAAAACCCGGGCCTTAACTTACCGGGCGGCTTATTTAATTAAAGAAAAAGGCTTGGATCCCACCAGAATTTTGCTGGTAACTTTTACTAATAAAGCGGCCAAAGAGATGAAAGACAGAGTCAGAAAACTCATTGGCAAAGAAACGGCTCTTTTGCCTTGGATGGGTACCTTTCATGCTTTCTGCGCCAGAATTTTAAGAATCGACGGGCAGATGATCAGAATTAATAAACAATTTGTAATTTACGATGAAGATGATTCGCTGACCACCATTAAGCAGGCAATGAAGAATTTAGCCATTGACAGTCAAATTTATAAGCCCAGAGTAATTAAGGCAGCTATCTCCGCAGCGAAAAACGAGTTAATTGATCACCGGAAATACGACCAACTCATTAAGGGCAATTTTGCGGAAACTATCGCCAGAGTTTACCGCGAGTACCAACGATTATTAAAAACTTATGAAGCGCTCGACTTTGATGATTTATTAATGCAAACGGTTAAACTCTTGCAAAACAGCGAACTTGTAGCCAAAAAATACCAAGAAAAATATTTACAAGTTTTAATCGATGAGTATCAGGATACTAATAAAGCCCAGTATCAGTTGACTAAATTTTTAACTAAAAAATGGCGTAATTTTACCGCCGTCGGGGATTTCAGTCAGAGTATTTATTCATTTAGAGGGGCAGATTTTCGGAATTTAAATAACTTGAAAAATGATTTTCCCGATATTGAAGTCATTTCTATGGAGCAAAATTACCGATCAACTAAAAATATCCTGGCGGCGGCCAATCAAGTGATTGCTAAAAACAGTTCCCATCCTATCCTAAAATTGTGGGCGGAAAATCGGGACGGACCGAAAATTAAAACGTTTGAGGGGGCGGATGATAAAGAAGAACTGCAATTTATTGTTAATAGTTTGGCGGGCCTGGATTATCAGGAGACGGCAATTTTATACCGCACCAATGCCCAATCAAGGATTATTGAAGAGGCTTTAATTAAGGCCGGCATTCCTTATATTTTAGTCGGCGGGGTGAAGTTTTACAGCCGCCGGGAGATCAAAGATTGTCTGGCATACTTAAGGCTGATTGTTAATCCTAAAGATAAGGTGAGTTATGAACGGCTTCAAAAACTCGGTAAAAAACAGTTGGAAAAATTCATCAACTGGAAACCGTCACCGTCAGGCCAAACGACCAGGGAAAGATTGGAAGGGATTTTAAAAGAAACAAAATATTTGGATAGATTTGATCCCAAAGATGAACAAGATCTCGCTCGGTTGGAAAACATTAAAGAGTTAATGAGCGTGGCAGAAGAATATCCGGATTTGGAGAAATTTTTAGAAAATGCCGCCTTGGTAGAACAACAAGATGTGGTTGAGAAAAAAACTAAATCGGTAACTCTGATGACTTTGCACGCCTCCAAGGGTCTGGAGTTTAAAAATGTGTTTATGGTGGGAATGGAAGAAGGCCTATTCCCCCATTCCCGATCGTTAATAGACCGGGAGGAATTAGAAGAAGAAAGGCGGTTGTGTTATGTAGGCATGACCAGGGCCAAGGAAAATTTATTCCTGTCTTATTCCAGAAAACGGCTTTATTTCGGCTCAATTGCCAACAATACGGTCAGCCGTTTTTTGGGCGATATTGAAGAAAGTCTGCTAGAATCAATTAATGATTATTAGAGAAATTGCCGGCGCTGACAGATCAATTTTTAATCAGACGGCCGGGCATCCGCTGCAAAGTTTTGCGTGGGGCGAGTTTCGGGAATTAACCGGAGTTAAAGTAATCAGAAAGGGAGTATTTGAAGGTAAAAAATTAGTGACGCCGATTCAGGCAACGATTCACCCTTTGCCAAAAACTTCCTTGAAAATCGGTTATTTTCCTAAAGGACCAATGCCGGATGAAGTCCAGTTAAAAATTTTAAAACAGATTGGCCGGGAGAATAACTGCCTTTATATTAAACTGGAGCCGAATGTAGCCAAAGGCAATGCCTGGCGGGAAGTTGATAAATTTCTAAAAGATAGGGGTTGTCAAAACGGCCGGCCGTTATTCACAGAATACACATTTGAGCTGGACTTGCGGCCAAGTGAGGCAGAGTTGTTAAAAAACATGCATCCTAAAACCAGGTATAATTTAAGGCTCGCCCAGAAAAAAGGCGTGAAAGTCTTCCTGGACAATTCCGCCGCTTCGTTTCAGTGGTTTGAAAAATTATTATTTGAAGAAACAGTCAAACGCCAGGGTTTTTATGCTCACACGCCGGAATATTTTGCCAAAATGTGGCAGGTATTAAGGCCGGCAGGAATGGCCCAGATTTTGCGGGCAGAATATCAGGGAAAAGTTTTGGCGGCATTCATGGTATTTATGTTTAATAATAAAATTTATTACCCTTATGGGGCTTCAACCAGAGAATTTAAAGAGCTGATGGCGCCGAATCTTTTGCTGTGGGAAATTATTAAATTGGGCAAAAAATTAGGCTGCCAAGCTCTGGATATGTGGGGAGCTTTAGGCCCAAGTCCCAATCCGAAAGACCCGTGGTTCGGCTTCCACCGGTTTAAGCAGGGCTACGGCGGTCGGTTGGTTGAGTTTTTGGGGAGTTACGATTTGGTGTTAAAACCGAATTTATACCGCCTTTACCGGATTGGCGAAGAACTACGCTGGCTGGGGTTAAAGTTAAAAGCCAAATTAAGATGATCGCAACGGATTTACGCCAGGCAGAAGAATACGCCGCTTACATGAGAGCGATCGGCTGGCAAGCGGAAAAAGGGATGTTTATTAGAAGACTGCCGCTTGTCCCCTGGCGGTTTATTAAAATTCAAAGGCAAAAACCGCCAATTAATTTGAAGGCGGCAGAAAAATATAAAGCAATCCAGATTAAGCTTGAGCCGGCGTTTGAAGATAAAACCGATTATCAGGCACTAGGTTTTAAACGATATAAGACGCCAATGCTGCCAAGTAAAACTATCTGGCTGGATTTAACTAAAAATAAAAGACAGTTGTTAAAAGAGATGCATTATAAAACCAGATACAACTTGCGCAAGCACGAAATTCGAAATTCGAAATTCGAAATTTTCAGAGGGGATAAAATCACCAATTGGCAGCTGCGGGAGTTTTATGCAATTTACAGAGAGAACTGCCGGCGGCAGCATTTTTGGGGAATTAACTTTAATCAATTAAAGAGTTTATTTCGTTGTTTTGGGGAAAAGGCGTGGTTATTAGCAACTAACGAGGGCGGTCTGGAAATCTTAATTCATGAAAAAGTTGCTTATTATTCGCACAACGCGGCGACCCAAGAAGGGAAAAGAATGTTTGTACCCACTTTGCTGACCTGGGAAGCAATTAAGCTGGCGAAAAAATTGGGCTGTACCAGGTTTGATTTTGAAGGGATTGATGAACAGCGCTGGCCCGGCTTTACCAGATTTAAAAGAAGTTTTGGGGGAATTGAAGTAAAATATAAAGGCAGTTTTACTAAGTATTTTTTTAAGGAGGTTTTATGGCCGCAAAAATCAAGGCCTTAATAAACGGACCGTACCAAGTCAGCGGCGGAGTGACAGTGGAAGATGCAACGGGCAAAACCATTGTGGCAGAAAAAGACGTGTGGTTATGCCGTTGCGGTGCGTCAAAAAATAAACCATTCTGCGACGGGGCACACGCGAAAATCGGGTTTAAAGCGGATAATAAAAACTCAAAAAATCCCATAATGGAGCTGGCAGGAATTGAAAAAAGTAAAACTGGTAAAATGGGTTTAAATGTAGACGAAATTTACAACAATGATTGAATTAATAGATTTAAAAGTCGGCCTTAATATCTGACCGCGGCTGTGATTATCGCTAGAGTAATTCCAGCTGTTCGGTTTTGGGAAGACCTTCGGGCCAGCAGTGGCAGAGATATTCACAGTCAACGCAACGACTGAAGTCGGAAGTGCGCGAGAAATTAAGGGAGCGGATTTCTTTCATCGCGTCACGGATAGTTTTTTTAAGATCGTCGACTTCGTCGTCGGTGATCAAAAACTTTTCCTGTCTAAACTTGCCGCTTTTTTTGTTCGGTTCGACAAAATCCAGCATGGTTTCTTTAACCTTTAAGGGAAAGTTTTTATCTAAACTGGCCAAGAGTTTATAAAACACCAGCTGGCGGAAATAATCTAAGTTAGCTTCTTTGGTTTTGCCTAAAATCTGGTTGCGGGTTTTAGCGCCACCGGTTTTATAATCGACTACCAGCACGGTTTTCTCACTTTGATCAATTAAATCAATCCTGTCCATCTTGCCGGTTAAGGGAATATCATCCAAAAAAGTCTTGGACCAGCCGTAGCCGAAAAAACGCTCGACAAATAATGGTTTTCGAAACTCGTCGTGATAATAATCATAGTAAGCGCTTAAAATTTGCCGGCCTTGTTTTAGGCGATCTTGGTAAGATGGCGGTAAAAGCGATTCTTTTTTTAGCGCTGTTTCGAATTGATGCAAAAGGTGGTTTTTGGCCGGATACTGATCGTCTCTAATAAAAGCCCGGTGAAACAATTCCAGGGCTTTGTGAACCGCCGAGCCAAAAGCAAAATAATCGGCTTTAGCCCGCGGCACCCGCACTAAAACATTAAGTTTAAATTTATACGGACAGGTTAAATAAGTATTTAAGGCAGTGGCCGATAATCGAAATTCTTTAACTAGAGAGGCCAACCAGTCTTTTTCTTCAATCGTCGATACTGGTTGTTGAGGCGGCTCTAAAAATTGCTGCAGGACCTTTTGCGCCTCTTTAGCCAAACGGGGTTCGATTATCATTTGAAATTTCCGGGGAATTTCGGTTAAAAACATTGTCGCGACGGCTTCTTTTAAATAATTACCGGTCAAATAACGCTCGGAGTAAGTTAAATAAACCTGCTTTTTCGCCCGGGTTAAGGCAACATAAAAAAGACGTCGTTCGTCCTCGTTTTTTTCTTTTTTTAAGATATCCGTGTTGGTTAAAATTGACGGCGGCAGTTTGATTAAATCGCGCACCTGATTATTACCCCATTTATTGTCCACGGCTTTGACAATAAAAACGTACTCCCATTCTTTCCCCTTGGCTTTATGCACTGTGGATAAACTGACAGCTTCGGACTTAATATCCAAGTCCTGCTCGCTGACAATCAGGTGGTTGGCCGTCATCAACTCTAAGGCTTGTAAAAATTTAGCTAAATTGAGTTGGTGATCGGCATTATTCAGGCGTTTAATTTCCGAAAACAGCGAATTAATCCGGTTTAATAAACTGACGCTGTCCGGCCGGGTAATCACCCAGTCTAAAAAGCCGGACTGTTTAATCAGTTTTTCAAACCACTGGCTAAAACTAGTATGGCTATCCAGTTGCTGCCACAAAGTTATTTGGTTTAAAAATTCGATAAACGGCATTTCGGCCTCGTTATTTAAAATTAAGTCAACCATTGATTGTTTGGTTTTACTCGCCCGGCGGGCCAACTTTAACACCGCTAAAGGTTCCAGTTTAAACCAGGGGTAATGCATCAGAGTAAATAGGTCCAAGTCTTCCAGGTTTTGGCTGGACAAGCCAATAACTTTTAATAAAGTCAGCAACTGGTTAATCAACGGGTCTTTTAAAACGTCAGCGCCGCCTTCAATCTCCACCGGCACGCCTAATTTAACCAGCATCTGGCTAAAAGCCGTTGCGTCTTGATTGTGGCGGTAAAGAACGCTGATTGCTTCCGGCTTTATCCCTTCATCAATTAATTTTTTAATTTTTTGAGCGACCCAATAAGCCTCGACTGTTTCGGACGGCAGTTTAATTACTTGAAGTTTGTTGGCGGTTAAGCCGGGTTGGGCTTTAAGTTTGGCCTTAGCGGATTTGATAATATCTTCGATTTTAAGACTGTTGGTTTGGATTAAGGCAAAACCGGCATCCAAAATTAGCTGATGGGAGCGGTAGTTTTGATCCAAAGAAATAATCTTGGCTTTCGGATAGTTTTTAGTAAAATTCACGGCGTTTTCCAAAGAGGCCCCTTGAAATCTGTAGATTGATTGGTTAACGTCGCCAACCGCAAACACATTTGCCTGCTGGCCCCAAAAGCCAGCCAACAAATCAATTACCCGGTTTTGACTGGAGTTAGTGTCCTGATATTCGTCGATTAAAAAGTACTGCAAGCGCTCCTGATAAGTCCGGAGTAAAGATTCGTCGCAACTAAAGGCCTCAACTACAAAATTAATCATGTCTTCAAAGTCATAACGGCCCCGGTCATTCAAGGCTTTTTGATAATGGCTATAAATTCTCTGCAGCTCCAGATTTTTTGCCAAAAGGTATTTTTCTTCTCTGGTTCTAGCCTGGGTTTTTGCCAAAATCTTTTTCAAGGCCGGTGGGACAACGGCTTCGCGTTTTAGATCCTGAATCGCCTTAATTAAGGCGCCGGTGTAATAGTACGGTAAATTGGTCGGCTTTAAATAATCAAACTGGCGGGAATCAATAATTTCGTGAAAGATTTCCACCCGTTCCAGTTGGGCCAACGGTTCGGTGGCAGTCAGAGAAAAACGATCAGGGAATTCCTGAATCACCTGGGAGCAAAAAGAGTGAAAAGTGGAGATATTCACATAATAAGCGCTGGCGCCGATGGTGGCGATTAACCGCTCGCGCATGGCTTTGGCGCCGGATTCGGTAAAAGTCAGGGCTAAAATAGAATCCGGAGCAGTATCGGTTTTTTTTAAGATATTGGCAATCCGCTCGGCGATTATCTGGGTTTTACCGGTGCCCGGACCGGCAATGACCATGACCGGACCCTCGATAGTATCAACTGCCAGCTGCTGGGCTTTATTTAATTTCATTACGGTTGATAAATTTTGGCGCTTAACTTAATAAAATCTTTATCAAAACTAATTACTTTGCCTTCAGCTTGACTCAAAAAATACAAATAGGCATCGGTAAAACTCACATTTTTCTGCCATAAAATTTTGAAAATAGCAAATAAGTCTTTCTTTTTAATTTCCAGTGGTTTAATCCCTTTAAGGCTAAAAAGATCAATCAGCTGTTGAAGATAGTCCGCTCTGGTGATTTTATAAAATCTTTCGATTGTCCAAATGGTCTCATCAATAACCAAAATACTGAGCCAAACTTTGATTTTACCCGCTTCGATTTGTTGAAAGATTTTTCGGGCTTTAATAAAATTTTTACCCTGTTGCCTGACTACAAAATCTAAAATAACATTTGTATCCAAATACAGTTTATTCATTGGCGATCTCTTTAGCGGCAATGTCTCTGGCTATTTCAATTGCCTTGTGAGTAGGAATTTTCCGCCTTGATTTAGACACTAAGCGATTAAGACTGCCGGCTAAACGATCAACCACGCTGCCTTTTTGCGGTTTAGCAATCATTCTTTCCCCTTCGACCGTCAAAAACAGTTTATCTTTTTTATCCACACCCAATTGATTCAGCATGTCAACGGGAAGAGTAATCTGCCTCTGGGAAGAAATAGTAACTAATTGCATATACTTTAACTTTACATAATCACTTTACTTTTGTCAAGTCACTTTAGTTTTTTAGTTTCGTCATCCGGGATAAGTTCCTGGCTGCTGTTGAGTTTTTGGCCGATACGATTATAAGAGCTGGAGACTTCGGCAAACTTGTTGTAAGCATTACCGATATGACTACCTAAGGTCGAGAGTTTTTCATCAATT